>Ga0256791_1000006_pt1 | contig 223016 bp, 240 predicted proteins | sample MC6MC0942MT_FD_190188 | JGI IMG/M metagenome (GOLD analysis project Ga0256791, IMG submission 190188) | Metatranscriptome of enriched soil aggregate microbial communities from Iowa State University, Ames, United States - MC6-MC0942-MT... | ecosystem: Environmental > Terrestrial > Soil >...
CAAATTAAGAAAGCATTCCAAGACTTCGACTACGGTATGTATCAAATCAAAGCATTTGATAAAGAAGTAGAGGCGATGTATGGTTATGCTTCTGATTGTGAATTTGAAGTAGACTTAATTGCAATTAAAGATAAGAAATTTGAATTAAACTTATGGTTCATGAGTGAAAGTGAATTCGATTCTGATGCGATTATCTTCTATCCAATCGACCATGAATTCGATGCAGTTATCAGTAAAGATACAATGGACTTTGAGTACAGTGTAACTGGTTGGTCTGAAGTTGAATTCGAATACAACATGGTTCATGGTGGAGAATCTGAATGTGAATTTGAAATGGTGCTGTTCAAGCAAGAAGAAGAACTTCATCCATTCGAATATAAATTAGCTACAACTTCTTATCAAGATATTGAAGGGATGACAGGTTATAAATCTGAATCTTCATTCGATATGAATCTATTGAAACGAATTGAGCTTGACAAATCGTTCGAGTCTAAACTAGGTGTAATATCTGATCATGAGTTTGATGGTGGAATTTACATTACTAGACCTTCTGATAATCAGTTCGAGTTAATTCTTTCTAAAGATACATTACCATTCGAAATGGTATTAAATAAATCTGGTGAAACTACATCTGAATACGAAGCGAACTTACTTGTATTTAAAGAGGTAGAGTTCGATTATGGATTCATGTATATGAGCCAGAAAGATTTAGAATGCGTTCTTAACTTTGAAAGTATTAGCGAGATTGATTTCGCTTACATGAAAGGATATAAGAGTGAAATTGGATTCGAAGCAACGATTGCAGTATATAGAGAACAAGAATTCGAATCTCTAATTGTAACACCATTAGATAAACCATTCGAAATGAATCTACGTCAGCGTTCTGAAGTGGACTTCGAAACTCGATTACTGCAATTAAAAGAGAAAGAATTCGAATTAAACCTTTACTTCAAACGTGAAGCGAAATTCGAATTAGACTTAGCGTTCATGAGTGAGCAAACATTCGATACGAAAATTGGAGATCAACAAGCCATTGCGTTCGAATCGTTACTTGGTAACTTTATGGACAAAACATTCAATATGGAAATGGGTCATCAGAGCCTAAGTCCAGAGTTCGAAGGTACTCGCCATCCGGCAAGCTACATCGACTTTGAAATGTTATTAGAGTCTAATCACTTTGAAGGTTACGGCTTCATTATGTAATCGACAAAAGATATCCCCTATCCAGACGGATAGGGGATTTTTAATCTTTAATTGAAAGGTGAACAACTCCATAATTTTATTGAAAGGAGTTATTAAATTACGAGCGTAGTCTTATGTTTGTATTGGTTATACAGATGTTATAACCATAAAAATCTATTCACCTTTTTAAGTATACATTATATAGGTGAGAAAATAAAACTTTATACAACACTAGGAGGAATTTTATTATGTTTACAAATTCAACAATCGGTCAATATTTCAATCCAATGGTATTAGATTACATCACGAAGTTCGTGAAGCACAATATAGTTATTACAGATAATAATTTACGAGCAGATGCTATTGTGCAATACCTAAATGAGTATGGATTTAGAGAAATAGGATGTGGTACAAACCGTATCACATTAAAACATGAGGATGACGATTCTATCGTATTCAAGATTGCATTAGATGAAAGAGGAATCGTAGATAACAATTTAGAAGAAGTGTTATCACCTAAACTACAACCATACGTTACAGTAATGTATGATAACATTGGTACAATCTCTGCATCAGAGTTCGTGTACACAATGAAGAGTGGTGACATGGATAATTATTATAATGGGGTAAGTGAAATTTTACACCGTGTAGGTTCTCGTTATATCTTAAATGACGTTGGACCAAATGAGTTTAAGAACTGGGGTATTAGACCGGAGACAAATGAGATTGTAATCTTAGATTACGCTTACCTAACTCCGATTACAGAAGAAATGGACTTTAGCTGTAAAGCACGTATCCCAGGTAAGAAACATAAACGTTGCGGTGGACCATTAAAATACAATAAAGACTTTAGCAAATTTGTATGTACCCACTGTGATGCTGAGTTTGCAATTGGAGATGTTGCAGCAACACCAGGTCGTGAGAGTACAAGAGAATTTAATATGACAGGTGTTAATCCTGATAACTATCCTGAGTTAGAAAGAGTTGACTCAAGTCAGTTAGTCTATGAGCGTGATGAAGATTACGATGACATGGGATTCAATACGTCTAGATAAATAATAGGGAACATCCGTAATGGGTGTTCCTGATTTACTTTTGTATATAATATATTATTTTTTATGGGAGAGAGAAATATGAAAAAAGCATTACGTATATTAAGTGATGTAGTAATAACTGGAGTGAGTGTTATAGGTGGTTCAATAATCTTTTGTAAATTACTATCATGGCTGATAAGTGTAGAATACAGCATTAAAGAGATTATTGTAATCGATACAATTCTACTAGTCGTTCTATATATTGATATGATTAGTCACTACAGAAATAATAAAGTTAAATAAAAAATATAAATTAGACTATGAGAAACGGGGAAATAATAATGATGATTCTAGATTTCGAAATTAAGAGCAAAGTAGCAAAGAAAGCAATTACATTTGTTGGAGGACTTATTCCAGTATGTATTGGAAGTTCAATGTACTATTCAATCAATGATCAAGATATGGGTATTCAGGCACCAGTATTCTTTTATACAATGCTGTACCTGATTTACCATATGCTATTCTCTGTTGCTAAACAAGAAGAAGATAAAAGAATTGAGCAAGCAAAGCGACAATCTAGAATGGAAAGGTATGGTGCGTAATGAATAGAGTTATTCACTGTAAAACTTGTTTACAGGTGATGTCTGAAATAGATGAGCCAGTTGATGTAAGGGGTTATATTCCTGATAAGAATGGATGTATAGGATTCTGTGAAGACTATGATCCTGATGAATATAAAGTCCCAGTAGTGGATACAAAGCCATTACCGAAAGCATTTACGAAGTATATGAGACAACCTCATTCATTACCATCACAAGCTGTCAAGGCAGAAAGATTGCCACCGAGATTGAAGTTTTAAAATACTTACGACAGCATATTGATAAATAAATTATATTATTGGAGGAATCAATATGATACTACTATTAACGGAAGAACAAGCCCAAAAGAAGGCGTTCAAGAATGTATTTAAAATTATTGTAAGTCAGCAAGTACGACCATTTGATAAAACTTGCTTGACACTATCAAAAGGCTTAATACCATCGGAGCAATTATTCGGTGCATTTGCAGGAGGCAATATTAATGCCGATAAATATTATAAAGAATATGTAAAAGATATTAAAAATACTGATTCTATTATGGCATCATTTGTTGCCTTAGGATTAAGCTATCAACAGAATCGTGTGTTAGCTTTAGTATGCTCTGCTGAAGAAATGCAATATCTATATTTAGGATTCTTAGCAGACTATTTAGAAAGACGTTATGGTATCGCATATATGGGATACAAAACATATAAAAAGAAATTCGGTAGACTGGATGATATTGCTGGAGAAATGGAAGATGATAATGTCCAAAAGCTATTTAAAGATGCGAAAAAATATAAAGAATATATCTTTGGTGAAGATGTAGAAATGGATACACCAAAGAAGAAAAAGAAATCTAAGAAGAAAGATAAGAAAGAGAAACGTTATTGCTATGACCGAATGGGTCGAGCTACTAGATTAAAAAATGATAAAGAAAAGAAAGGTAAGAAGAAGCATAAGAAGAAAAAAGTTGAGGATATGAGTTTTAAAGAGCTTATGGAAGCAAGAAAGAAAAACGCTAAAGAAACTCGTAAGATTCTAGCAAAGAAACAAAAGGAAAAAGAAGTAGGAATATATGATAAGCATGTATTCAATAAGAGTGGAATCGGAGAGAAACCAGCAAAGAAAGGAAAAGCTTTCGTTGAGGATAAATACGGAAACCGAATTCGTAAAGCTAGAGTATATAGAGTTAGGAGAGGTAAGTAATGTTATTTTATGCAAGTGACACTGAATTAGATAAAATACCATCATCGTATATTACGATGATGGTGTCTAATGCTTTAAATGTGGATCATGAGGGTATGGTTAGTTTAAAGATACTTATGCCTGATCCACATAGTCATTTATTTAAAGCGGGTAATAAGAAATTATATATTAAAGAAACGATTAAAGATAAGAAGAAGATGCCTTATATTGTATCATTATTGATGCAATTAAATAGAGGTGCTCATATCGTTTTAGTATATATTCCTGAAGAACGAGACCCATATAATTTCAATTACTGTAAAGCATTGTGTAAATATATCGAGAAGACCTTCGGGTATCCTGGGTATAAGTTTACAAATGATATCACACTAGATATGAAGAGAAGTAGCAAGATGTCAGAAGAAGGATATCTTGAGTACATGAGTCTACTAGACAAGTTCTCTGGTGTACTAAGTGGTGATAAGGTGTGAGTAACACTCTTTACGTAAAACATAATTATTTAGATAAATCATTAAATCATATTGTATCTGCTAGTATCAAAGAATATGATATTAAGTCAGCAGGTTTCAATATGTTAATTGCAGCAAAAGCGATACCTCAAACAAAGATTGATGAGTTAAACGCTATGCCAAAGAAAGAGCGAAACATCAAGATTGGGTTAATGATTAAAAAGGATAAAGAACTTGGTAAAATTATTAATCAGAATCTCGTTGAATATCGTAGAACGTTCATGGAACGAAATAATATTAGTGATGCTAGTATTCTAAGTATTAAGAAGGATGCAATCTTCTTAATCAATCAACCTGTAACTTCTACGAAGTTCGGGAATGTGGAATTTGTATTAAAGAATCGATACTCTAGTTATTATAACTTAGGGGATATCGAGTTTTATTATAGTAGAGAATATTTACATATCAAAGGCTTGGGGAAAGATGTGCCAAAGATACATCGTAAATATATGATTAAGTTCTTACGTAAGTTATTTAGACAAGCAGAGGAAGTAACGGATATGAGTATCATATGTCAAGCCGTTCGTACATTTGCTGACGACTATCGTAAGAAGAAATTAGATATAGAGTATTACAGAGAGATGAATTCAGACTCTATGTTTATGCTGAACTCAGGAGGTATTATGGGTACTTCATATAAAGTCCCATGGACTCCTGATTTAGAAATGATTGATATACGTTATAACTACATGACGTATATTGTACCATTAATTAAAATATTTTTCTAAGGGAGAGAAGAAATATGTTTAACAAACCAGTTAGAATTGATGAAGAAGGATTTATTAATTGGGACCATCCTATTATTAAGGATTGGTTATTCCATTCTAATCTACGTTTAAGTATGAGTGATATAAACCGTGAATTAAAGGTAAAATCTAAAGTAATTAACACCCCATTTACAAAGTTGAGCCTATTCATATACAAGATAGGATTCAAACTTATACCATGCAAGATTCAATATCAATTATTTGTAAAGGATGGTATACATACTGCTAGATTCCCAGAGTTTGTAGCTCATGATACTGAAGCTATTGTGAATTACATTATTGCTTTCCATCGTAATGAAATGATGACTAAAAAGAAAGAAAATAATGAGAAAGCGATGGTAAAACAGAATGGGTAAAGAATTAGTATTTGTATTGCTATCGGATAAAGATGATGATATTAAAATTGAAGATGTAGAAATTATACGAAAAGATAAAACATTAACTCTTACAGGTATGCCCTCCGCGGTAACGTATGAATTTAGACCTGATATCATAATTAATAACTCGGTTGTAGATGCATTTATATGCTATCCTGCCACTGAGTCTACAAGACTTTTAAATGAAACTGTAGATAGTTTTGATAAGCTATATATTTTACATCCAACTGAGAAAGCTAATTTCATAGCGGGTGTAGGGCGTTTAAATATACCTAAAAAGGAATTTACAAAAAAGTTAGGAGAAAAGATACGTGAAAGTGAAAGATTAACGAATGAAGATGTAGAACGAATTATGAAATTTGTATCAAACGCAAAATTCTGGGAGGATCAATAATGTTTGGTATAACTGATTGGGATATTGACCATACATTCTCTATGAATGGTGTGTCAGGATGTACCTTAGATATTAGAACGGAAGCTCTTATAACAAAGATAGAGCGTATTGGTATTGCTTGTCGATACATATATCGTGATAATCTAGTTGAACCTAAGTTAATGATATTCCATCATAAAGACGATGAAAGATTTCATGATGGTCGAATAGGTAATATTCCAGGAGTAACATCCAGTTCATTATTGCATGTGCCACTTGGAAATATACAAGTATACTTTATTCCAAAGTCAAAGTTGGAGCCAAACTATATAAAAGTTACTTATCAGCCGACTACGGAATATAAATATTGGCTGGGTTCACTTCCAGTGCCAGGAGAAATAATCATGAAGGGGTCAGAAGATAATGAAATTAGATGATACTACTTATTTATACAATAGCTTATTTGAAGCACCTAAGGAATTTCGTATGGTGCAATGTATTTCAGGCGACGCTAAAATGGGAGCGGGTTTAGCGAAAGAAACTTGTGAACGATTCCCTGAAGTGGAAGATTTTAGACGTCGTTATGATTTAGAAACAGGAATGGTAGCATGTCCTATGACAGTACCATCTGTAGCATCAGTCGGGCAACATTTACTATTAGTTACGAAACGTGACTATTGGGATAAGCCCGGTTATGCAGGATTAGTTCGAGCATTAGTGTATCTAAAAGAAGCGTCAGTTAAGATGGGATGGAATAAGCTTGCCATCCCTCATCTTGGATGCGGATTAGATAAACTACGATGGGTAACTGTTAAGGAACTCATTATAGATATCTTCCAGGATACAGATATCGAGATAAGAGTATACGGTAACAAAGAATGGTTAATTAAAATAGACTAATACATAATAAGGGAGTAATAATAATGAAAATCAAAGATATCGACTTAAAAGGAAAACAATTGATAGTAGAAGTATTAGCTGAAAAATCTAGATGGACGTTAGATGAAGATATCGCGTGTTCTCGAATCAATGGATTCGTAGATCAATTAAACTTGCCAAAACGATATGCTTTATTAGCTGAAGTCTGGTGGGATGAAGAATATAATAGTAATATATTTTATAGATTAGCAGAGTATGATAGAGAAACCAATATTATTGCCAGTGCAACACCGGCAGTACCTGATAAGACACTTATTCATTGGATTCTATCAGGTGTAACTATGGGTATATCAAATCATGTTACTAATATATCTAATACTATAAAACAGCTATCGGAGGAGAACTAATTATGGGACTATTAACTACAGAAGAATCTAATATATTCTTAACAGCTGATACACACTTTTCAGATGAATATACACGAAAGCGTTCTCGTCGTCCATTTGGGGATATCAATGCAATGGACTTAGCAATGATTGATCGCTGGAATAACAAAGTAAAACCGAATGATAAAGTTATCCATGTCGGTGATTTCGGCAACTATGACATGGTTAGTAAGTTGAATGGTAATATCACGTTATTGGCGGGGAACCATGAACGTGATGATGTAGAAGCTGGAAAAATTAATGAGCAATATCTTTTAAGCTTAGGTTTCAAGGATGTGTATTTAGAAGACAAACGAATATTCATCACATTAGATGGCGAACCATTCGAACTAGTTCACGAACCTAGTTATTCTACAACGAATAACTATACAATATTTGGTCATATACATAAATTACAAATGGTCAAACGTGGTGGGTTGAATGTTGGAGTGGATTGTCATAACTATGAACCACTTAGCTTGAAAGAAGTATTTGCATTTAAGAAAGAATTTAGCAGAGCACATACAAACTTTAATAAAGAAGTATTCTACCAATTTTAAGAAGGTAAAGGGAGACGAGAAACATGACAAATGTAGAAACGATTTATACACCATTAACAAAAGAATTTAATGAGGAATTATTTAATCAACTTGCTATGGTAAATAGTGAGTTTGAACGTATTGGGGCTGAGGAACGTTTAGAGATAGAATGTAAAACGATTACTGAACGTATTTTACTTTTCTCTAAATACACATACCCCCACTTCAGAATTAACTTAAAAATGCATGACGTGGTATTCAATCAAATGGATACATATCATGTGGAAGTGGTTGATGCTTACTTGAAAGGTATTCTATTTACAACAATCATCAAGCATAAGCCGGAAGATAATATACCGGCTCAACCAAGTGATGAATTTGTAATTCGTTATACACCGTGGGAAAATGAATTACATCCTGATATCAGATTCCATCCAATGATTCAAAAGATAAATGCTCTTGTGAGGAATTATCTAGGTGAAGAGGATAGTTATCAGATATACATTGCAAACCGAATCAAGTATACAAATAAATCACAGTACACTGAAAGTGTTATTACATGTAATAAAATAGGACAACTTGATTGGTTCTTTGTTACAGAAGAATTTGCAAAACCTGATACGAGTAATGTATTACTAGAGTTATTTGATTCACCTGGAAAACTGTACAAAGCAATTGATCGTTATAGATTAGCAGAAGCTAATAACAACGAATAAAAAGGGAGGATAGAGCGCTTAGGCTCTATCCTCTTCTTTATTTAAATTACTTTATTTCATTTTTTTCTAAACTTATCTGTAAAACTACTGGATGAATCGTTTTATAGATATACAATGTTAGTCCGTCTTGAGAGAAATATTGATGTAATAATTCTTTATAATCATCAGACAAGACTAAGTATATATCATCAATAATTGCCTGCATAGTTTTTTCAAATGTTTTATCATTAATGTATGCAGGACCGAATTGCTTAATATTCATTTCCAAATGGTATTTCAATTGCTGTTGTACGACATCATTCAGTACAGCAAGCACATTTTCAATAGGTATCGAATATACCTGTGCGTTTATTTTTTTGGTAGTTTCTTGTACTGGTTGCACGGCTACCTTTTCATTTACTTTTGTTAGTAATCGTTTTATTAGGAAGAATAACATAACCGCCCATAATAAAACAAACCCAATACAAATCAATAAGATTGACCAAAAATTCACTAACATATACAACTTCCTCTCACTTATTATTTTTCTGACCAGTCAGTAACTGTCGGATTTACATCCAACACTCCACCGTCAGTACTTCCGTATTGATTCGCAACACGTATATTCTCATGAATGATATACATCTGTTTGTCATCAATACCATCTCGATATTTCTCGATAAACTTACCGATATCACCCCATGCTTGTTTAGGGTTAAGATAAATCTCATTGGCATGTACAAGTTGATGAGCCATTTCACATAACATCACAACTTGTATTGTATTGTCAAAATGTTCTCGAATTACTAAATCGGCAACTCGGAACGTAGTAATTTTGATATCGTTTGCTATCATCCAATTTGTCAGGATTTCGCAGATATCATACAGGGTAAGAATGGGACCATGATGCATCTCAATTGGAGCATCACCATCATCTGATATATCAGGGAATATCATACAGTGGTCTAATCCGATTTCTTCCATTAAATACGCTTTATAACGCTTATACTCTTTACTTGTACGGATTAAACGTTCCGTCGCTTTAATGAAACGATTCATCGTCTCTAAGTGTAAAAGCTCTTTGTTATTCTGGAAGAATGGTAGAATCATTCCTGTATCAGATTTTAATCTAGGATTACCCTTCTTTAAACCCTTTACCTTTATGTTAGCAATTTCAGTTCCCATAAAGAACCCTCCTTTTACTTGTATTTAATACGTTGTTTCCGCTACATCCCTTATATATCACACATAACCCCTTAAACAACAAATTAGTACAAACAGAAAGGGAGTGTGAGAATGAGAGCGGATTATAAGCAAACCAATATGATGGACTTTGTGCTTAATCAGTTAAAGGAAATAAATGAAACACTCACAGTGAAACTAGACTATATCGCCTCTAAATATGAAACACTCGAATCGAAACGGTTAGGCGACATGTACTGTGCGGCAAAATTACATATTGATGATTTTGGTACGTACATGACATACAGTGAATATGCGTTAGAGAAAGCTGGATTCCCTCAATCGGAATGGGAAGATTTACAGCGTAATCGTAGTTTAATTCCTATTGATAAACGTGGTATCGTTCTACAATATCATCGGGAATATATCATTATGAACTACGTGGAACAGAATGAATATTATCGTGAGATTAGTGGATTACCTCCATTAGAAGATACATTCGATGACTTCATATATATGGAATATGAAGTAGATGGAGTTGACATTACAAAACCAATTCATATGATGGATAATCATGAATTGATGTTACTAGCAATTACAAAGAATATTTCTCGATTAATTGAGAAGCATCCTGAAAAGAAATACCTACGACATGTATATGATGGTAAGGTGCCTATTGAAGTAGCACGACGTACAGCTCCATATGAGCTAATGTATATCAAGCGATACTTACAAGACCCTGGGATGCCATCTGTCTTTGTACGAATCTATAAAGAGAGTCGTAACTATGTATTGAAACGAATCTACGATAAAGCTTATCAAATGAACTCGGAGTACTATGATGCTTTTATCGGATTATTTATCTTGACAATTACTTGTCAACGTTTCATGACACAATACTTTAACCAAGGAATTAACCGAGACTTTTATGATAAAGATATCATTAAAGAGTTATTCGAATCCTACGGATTACCGTACTACAATGAAATCAGTTTAACGTATATGCGTAAAGTAGCAAAGAACTTGAATAAGCTATTACGCTTTAAAGCAACGGATAAAGTATTCGTTGATATCTTTAAACTATTCGAGATTGATAACATTGACGTTACATCTTATTTCCTAATTAAAGACCGGAAGAAAGACCAATACTATAATCCTATCTTCAAGTACAAAGAAAAGAAACATGAGGATGGTTCAACTGAGTGGGTTGAAGATGTAGAAGAATGTTATGAGTTGAAGTTTGCTCAGGTTCCGAATGATACGGTCAACCTAGGGCAAGAGATTATTAACCCTGCCAACCATTTAGATTATTGGTTAGTAGTAGACCATGACTTCCTATGGGGTGATGATGGTGATAGAGCCAGATTCATGCAAGAAGTTATGTCACAAGAATTTAACTATATTGAGACGAAGTATATCAACTTGACATCAAACTATGATTTAATGAAAATCTCGTTTGAGTTATGTTACTTCTTCCGTATGTTAATGGATACCGTTCCAAACCAAAGTTTACTACCGGAACTGTCCATGAAGTATGTAGAACGAGCTACGTTATTTGATATGATTGTAGCGTTATTCGCTATGATATGTAAGAAGTTTGACCTAGCTGGAAACATCATTGATACAACGACAAAGAATATGAGTATCTATGGATTTAACTTTGATGCTCGTATGATGAAACGTATCGAGATGTTTATCAATGAATATAACGAAAAGGTCGATATTCCAGATAAGATTATCGATCATACAAAGATTGATATTAAACAACCACCAGCTAAATATAAAGATGCTGCTGATGTCGTGAATACATACTTTGATAACAAAGATGTGCACGAAGAGATTATCAGTCGTCGTTATGATGCGACAACAATTGAAGAGTATAATTTATATAAACGTATTTATGATTCTAGTATGATTACGAAATATACAACTAATATGTATCGTGATACGAAAGGAAACTTACCTCCAACGTACCTAGAATATCTTCGTAAGCATAACGTTGACCTCTATACGGTTGTTAACGAAACAGACACGGAGAATATGATTGATACGTTTGATAGTATACTATATGCCCTAGAATTATACTTTGGATCTGATAAATTCGAGAGTCTATTCCTAGATATTCCGACATTATCTGTAGATAGTTTACGTAAATTCGTATTCTATTTAGTAGATATCTTTAAGTCCTATACTGTCGATTTAACTTCCATGAACGTTGCGTATCATGTAGATGATAAACGACTTCAAAATATTAAAGTGGTATTGGAAGAAATATTCCAAGTGAAATGGGAATCTGGGGAAAATGCTTTTAATAATTACAATGACGTTATTACGTCTATTGTACAAGAGCAAGGAATTGATCAATTCATTGAGATGATTCATGACGTATTCGGACAGGCTAGTTTCACACGTGAAGACTTATTAGACAAACTGAAAGATTGGTATGCAATATACGTTCAGAAGGAAATAGGGTCTTCTATGAATTTAGATTACTACGCTGATATAGCCGATATGGAGTCATCTGTCGAACAAAGTACTAAGATTAAAGTAAAAGATAAAGCGTTCTTTATCAGAGAGGAGAATTAACATATGTCTACTGATGCAAAAACATTACTATTCGGTGACCATGTATCGACTGATGAAGCACATAAAGTCTTATTAAATGACTTTCAGAAAAAGGTGCAGAATCCAAAAGGTCCTACATTTAAAACACAAGTAATCGCTCAAAATGAATTAGGGGAAGTCTTATTCGATGAGCATAATGAACTTCTATTATCTGGAGGTTTATTCTTATTACAAAAGATTGCAAACGTTGATACACCTATCACAATTGCAACGTTAAACCAGGATTTAAATATTCTTCCGCAAATCGTAAAACCACCTGAGGCGGGTCTACGTCGTGAAGACGTATTATTCGGATTTGCTGTCGGTGTAGGTGGAGCTGGAGATGTATTTGATACTGTAAAAGATGTCAAGTACAAAGAACGTAAAGTAGAAGGTATTCTACCATTCCGTAAAGTTCCTACTAATAAGGACTTATCTACAGCATTACGTGGTAAGTATTTCATGCGTCGTCAAGATGCATCTTATTATGAATACTATGTAAAGAAATTTGAAACACCACCTGTAATTCACGTAGAGTTCGACGAGCCAGGTAACCCATCTGTACCAGGGGATGTTGATACACAACCTGAAAACAAAATCATGAATACGTACATTCAGTTCGTATTGAAGATTGATAAAGATGACTGTCGTCAATACTTTCAATTAAATGGTGGAGGCTTAAATAAAGCTCGTATTAATACGTTAGGTTTAGTTCATGGATATCCTGATAACTCATTAGGTTATTCTGAATACCGTTCTTGTCGTATATTCTCTAAACTGAATTTCAACAACGAACCACTAGCAAACCTATCAAAAGAAATTACAATCATTTATAAAATTTATGTTTAATCTCTGTAAGGCTGCCACGTGCAGTCTTACAGTATTTCTATTTAAAAGGAGGAATTAATATGGCAACAGTTACAGGCACTGACTTAGAGTTTGTACTAGGTTGGGAACGTAAGAATATCAATCGTCAAATGATTATTGATACATTTGCTAAAAAATATACAAAAGGAGAAAAAGGGAAAGCGCAAGTAAAATCCCGGTTAAATGGTACAGACAAGATTGTGATTCCAAAAGGTACGTATCATAATAATACGTCACCTATTTCTACTACGGTAGGGAAATACTTCTTTAACGTATTTTTTATTTCTCCACATTTCTACGATATCTTTGGCTATATTAATGAGCCTATTGATGCTGATAAGTTCGAAGATATCGAGAGAGTCTTATCAAAACAACTATTGGACGATAAGATTAAAACAGAACACTTCATTCAATATCTGAATGATGTACAGTGGTTCGGATTCAGCTTTAATAATATCTTTGTAAGCTCAATGTCTCAACGTACAACAGTTCCATTGGACTCTGTAGCAAGAGAGAAGAAAAAGCTTATCAAACAACATGAAGAAGAATTACAAAAAGGTAATGCTGAAGTTGCAGCTAAAATAGAGAAAGACCTACTGAAAGTTGCAAAAGGTGAACTAGGGAAAGATGCTGGTATGGAATTATATGATTCTGGTGCAAAACCTAAGTTCGGTAATAACTATAAAAACTTATTCGTTATGAAAGGTCCAATGCAAGATAATACGAATGGTGGATATAAGATTAGTACAAGTAACTATGCCGACGGCATTGAGAAAGATGATATCGAGCTATATGCAGATGCTCTTGTTACAGGTGCTTACGCAAAAGGTGTAGGCACACAGGTTGGTGGTTACTTAACGAAGAAATACATGGCAGCCTTCCAGTCCTTAGTATTAGGACCAAAAGGTTCTGACTGTAAATCTAAGACATATCAAGAGATATTCTTAACGAAGAAGAATGCATTCTTATTTGAATATCGTTATATTATTGACGGTGCTAAATTGGTTATGTTGGACGATACAACAATGTCTAAGTACATTGGACGTAAAGTTAAAATGCGTGACCCATTATTCTGTGCATCTGAACGTATCTGTAATAAATGTGCAGGCGAGTTATATTATAAACTTGGTATTATTAATATTGGTATTACATCTACACGTATGTCAGCATCAGTGATGCAGCGTTCATTGAAAAAGTTCCATGATACTTCTATTAAACTAAATCCAGTTCAATTAGAAGATATCGTAATAGATTAACAGAGGAAGCCTATACGGGCTTCCTCAACATTTTTATAATAATAGTAAGGAGGTTTATGATGAAAATAATTAATAATTTTAAAGAACTATATTCGTTATTAGCTGAACCGTACGTACATTATGCATTTAATCATCCTAATGGGATACGTACCAGCGGTTCTACAAACTATCTCTTAGATTTAACAGGAAAAAGTGACGAAGTTAGATTATATGGCATTACTCTTGAAAATCCTACAGATATACCTAATAGGAAAGGTGTGTTTAATGGGTCTACTTCGTATGCCTCTACCAAAATTTTATTACCTGAACGGTATTATATTGATATGGAAATTACACCCATATCTGGTGATACTGGGTGTATACTAGGTACTGCACTTTATGGTGATGGGTCTATATCAAGAGAAACTGACGGAACCATAATATATCAATCAGGTAATAGTAGTAGCGCTACTGTTAATCATTTTATGTATAATGGCAAATCGTATATGAATAATATATCTATAGGTGAGTTACCATTCTCTAAAGCATTTAGAGTTGAAATTATGCATAATAATAAACTCAATACACCTGTTTTACTTAAAAGTAAAAGTGATGACTCTACAGTTAAAACGGTACAATGTAATGCTGAAGTTAAACAATTACGGACAATTTGTATGGGTAGAGGTCAGTCATTAGATTCTCGATTATATTATAAAGGCTCTATAACTTATATTAAAATCTATGATTTAGATAAGTTAACGGAAACAAAAATGTTCTTACAGGATACTGACGGTAAGTATTATACAATAGATAGTACGAATCGAATCGTAATTATTCCTGAAGATTCATATAATACTGATGCTAAGCTATTAGAAGCTATAAGTAAAAGCGGATTTACAACTTCTCAGTTAAGTGATTTACCGCAAGCTTTGGTGACTGGATGGTTTAAAGATAAATTTAGAATAGTAGTTAAAGCTATATAAGGAGGCTATACTATGGGAACTATAGTAAAAACAGAACCAATTAAATCTATTAATGATATAGAATCAACAAGAAAAAGATTAGTGGCAAAATATGATGTCAATGATCCAAGAGGTGTTGTCGGTGACACTTTAGTCGATTTATCAGGTAATGGTAACGATGGGACTATGAAAAATGTTGAAATAGTGGAGGATGTTAGTCTTGGAAGAAAAGTAATGTACTTTAATAATACTCCAAAAGAATCCCCTACAAGCTATGTTACATTTAAATCATCAGTGGTCCCGGTTCGACATTATATGAAAATGAAGTTGAGACCCGCAATATTTGGCTCTATTATGCATTTATTTCAGACATTAGACACCTCTTACAATTCTGGAGAGTATGGTATTGGATTAAATATACCGACTGCCACTTCTGGTGGAAATTACGGGATAGCATATTCTAGTTATTACTGGAAAGCGAATGGATCATCACCTGGAAATCTTATTGTAAATCCAGGCTATAATATACCTTCAACGGGTTTAACTTGGGTTCCGGTTGATATTGTAAATAATGCAATAACTGGTGAAAAAATTATAGTTAGAACTTTTAACAACTTACTTAAAGAATCTGTACCGAGTGCTAATGAAGTATTTAAAGGGCATACTCGAAGATTTACATTAGGGTGTAGATTCGATACAAGTTTAGTATATGGGTATAATGGATATATTGATAGTGTGGAAATTTATGATTTAGATGCACCTGCCATATATCTTATCTGTGATAGTAAGAAGAAATTATATACGATCCAAAGTGGCGAATTGGTTACTTTAAATATCACATTAGATTCTACCGACGCGGAAGTCAAGAATGCAATTAAAACAAAAGGATTTACAGATACAACTCAACTTATCAACTTAATGAAGTCTCCTTCATGGGATATGTCGTCATTCAGTTTAGTGATGTATGATGTTGTAGGATAATTAGTTTTTACACGACTAAAAACAATCTAATAAAGAATTATATATTATATAGGTGAATATGATAATTAAAATGTTAGGGAGTGCTTAGTCGTGGCAAAGAACAGAAAAGTGAAATTAGTCGTAAAAGATTATCGAGAAATGTATAAGGAGGATATGCGAAACGGAAACGGTTTCGATATCGTGACTCCTGAAGGGTTAGCCGCGAACGGTGACCGAGAAGACGGAGGTATCTATTCTAGCAAATACGGTTCCCTATGGGGTGATGAGAATGCATTCGCTGAACGCTATCGTTGTGAATGTGGTTACTTAACAAGCCGTATCTATGAAGGATCAGATTGCCCTGAATGTAATACACCTGTAAAATTCGTAGACAATAACCTACAGATGACAGGTTGGCTACATCTAGAAAATGAGCATTATCTGATTCATCCTACACTATGTCGAATGATTGAAACACTTATCGGAAACCGTAAGGTGTTCTTTAATATCATCGACGCTGATTATAACCTGAACCTAGAAGGTCAGTATGAACTAGTAAAAGTGGACACTGGTAAACCACATAATGATAAATATTATGGTATCGGTATGACAGAGTTCTATTATAGATTTGATGAGATTATAGACTATTACTATAATTACCATCGTAAGAAACGTCCAATCGTAGAAGAGTATTATCAATTCATTATGGAGAACCGTGAGAAAGTATTCACGAAGTTCGTTCCTGTATACTCTCTACTATTACGACCAATCTCAATTACAGAAGAGAATTTCAGATTCGGTCAGATTAATGGTAAATATGCAAAACTAACTTCTAAGATATTCGGTATCAATAAGAATAACTTATCGACAGATAAGAAACGTATTCGTCTATACCGATTACTATCAGAAGCACAAAAGATTCTAATGGATGTGCATGATGATATCATCTCAGCACTATCTAAGAAAGAAGGACATATTCGAGGAAACATCTTAGGTTCTCGTTTCAACTTCAGTTCACGTAACGTAATCGTTCCATTATCGGACTGTAAGATTAATGAGATTAAATTACCTTACCTCGGATTCTTAGAATTATTTAAACCAGAGTTAATCAATCTGATGATTAAGTCAGAAGGAATTACAATCAGTGAAGCAACTGATAAATGGCAGAAAGCGACCATATCCTTTAGTAATAAGATGCTACAGTTTATGAAGTATCTCATCAATAATACAAAGGGTGGTTTACGAGTACTGATTAACCGTAACCCGACAATCAGTTATGGTAGCGTACTTTGTATGAAAGTAGATGTAAAGGAAGAATATGATGACTATACAATGTCTATTCCGATTAACGTACTAGGTGTACTAGCGGGAGACTTTGATGGTGACGTATTAAACATTATCTCTCTGAAAGGTAGAGAGCTAACATACAGCTACAATGCAGCTTATAATCCAAGAAGTAATATGTTAATCAACCGCAATGATGGTAAGTTTAACTCAGACTTCAATTTAATTAAAGACCAATTGATTTCATTACATCAGTTCAATCAAATTGGTAAAACATCTATAAGACAAGTACGAGTTAAACGTACGAAAGAAAAAGCAGTCTATGATGCAATCTATCTAGACTAACAAATGGAGACAGGATAAATTCCTGTCTCTATATTTTTTTGATTATTTTTTAATAATAACATAACACGTATTCAAGGGAGAGGATAATCTACTATATTAGGAGGATTATCCCATGGTAAATGCAAGACAATTTTTGAAAGTGTATGAAGACGATTTCGAGGAAATCGGATATTTTATAAGTAAAATGGAGCAAGCGTATCCAAACGGTATGAAGAAATTTGATAAGATACTATACCGCCACACGATGTGGGATGTTGTAGATGCCGCTTATGCTTACTATTCATTAGAAGTTCTAAAGGAGGATTGCTCACCTAGAGATAAGAACATCATGCGTTCTATAATAGATATTATTAAAAGTTATGATTGAAAATAACTATACATTATATAGGTGAATAAATTAGATAGGAGCGATTTTATTATGGCACAATTAGAACTAAATTATGAGGAAGTTATACACGCAGGAGAACTTGTAGCTATCGTACAAAAGAATACGAGAGCCTTATTACAAGAATATACTGAATTAGATGATATTACAATACAGAGAGTATCATTAGCGATAACTGATGGAGAAAAAGTTGTATTAAAACAGACATCAGACTATAAAGACTTATTGAGAGAAATGAACCTATTAAACTCATCTATCCAACATATGAATGGTATCGATGAAGGTATCATTGAAATGGCTCGACCAATTATCGGTAATGATGATATGGCATTCGGTGTAGCATTTCAAGCTATGGTAGCCGATGGTAATAAAAGTAAAGGAATTTATAAGCGCGCAAGTGCTTTTGTACCTGATCCAAACGAACTCGTTATATTTGTTAAACGTAGAATGCATTGGATCGGTAGTGATAGATATAATAAAAATAAAAGTGAAGCATCACATAAAAATACAATAATTATATATAACCCAGCTAAATAATACTAATAATAAATTATAATAATACACATCAGGAGGAAATAAAAATGTTTAATTTAAAAGAAGAATTCGCAGATATCGCAATGGAAGCAGAAGCTAGATTAAGTAAACTGAAAGGAATATTAGGATTACGTTCTAGAGGTATGCTAACTGAAGAAGAAATAGCTATGATTGCTAATAAAGTAGGAACTGGTACATTCTATCATATTCATACGATTACTACACCATCTAAAATGATGAAGATGATAACTGATCGTACTACAATATATGATAAGCAATATGTACCTGGCGTAAATAAGAAATACGGAGCTATTGATAAGTCGCAAGTATTATTAGGAGAATGCACTTTTGGAACTTATAGTAGCACGTTTAAATATAAAGCTGATAATTCAGCAGACAAATCAAAACAACATACGAATGCACAGTTTAATCCAACGAAACCATTAGTAGTTAAGAAAGAGATTAATAACTGGACAGTATCATATGATGGAAATACGTATGAGCCAATTATGAATGCTCATCATGTAAAAGAAATTATTTATATTTACCTACCAGTAGGTAACATTAGGAAGTAGACCACAATCGGTCTACTTCTTTTTTTTTGTCACTTTTACTAAAATCGTAATAACGAATACTACAAGTACACATTATATAAGTGAGATAATAAAAAGTTATCTAATTATAAAATCACTGGAGGTCATCAAAAATGACAAAATTAACTAAGGTATTCGCAAAAGTAAAAGAAGTAGGAACGAAAGCAATGGATTATTTCGTAGACATGAAAGTCGAAGAAAATAACTATGCTCCTATTAATCCAGAACCAGCGACAATCTATAACTTTAATGAATTCAGAGCAATTCGTAAAAGAGAAGAATCAGAAGTATTAAAACAGGTTGTAAAAGTTGTAGCTCGCGCAAGTGAAATTGCAGACAATGAGAATGTACCTGTAAGATATGTAAGCTGGGATACATTTAACAAAGCCATTACAGTGAACGTAGAGACTAATGCGTCTAAGAAAGGTATTAGACAATCTGCTCACATTGATTATAGTTCAGATACACAATCACTTAAATTAGGATACAATGAAATGATAGATGGAATCCAAGGTCTAGTAAGAGAACCACAAGGATTTAAAGAAACAGAAATGTATGTTATCGTGAAGAAGAATACAGAGTACGACTTCTCAACTCCATCTAGTGTAGAGATTACAAAAGAAGTATTCTGTTATGTACCAGCTAGATACATGACGAAGATTGGATAAAACGTCAGAAATGGCGTTTTATTTTTTTGTAAACTATATAATAACTACACAAAGGGAGAGACATACATAAATGAAAAAGAGATACAACAAACCCACTTACCAATACCAAGTGGTTAAGATTATTAGGTACGGTAAAAACCGTGCAACGATTTTCTATGCAGAAGAACCTACAAGTTCGGTTAAGAATCTTCACAAGAAAGATGTGAAGTTAGGGATAGTGGAACGTATTCTTACAGAAGAATCGTTTGAATGTAAACTATCTGCGGTCATAAATGACCTAAGAAGAAGGCTACGCCTAAAACAACTAAAAGGGGAATTTTTAAAATGACAAATACTTACTATTCTCAATTATCAGTCGGTGAAAAGATTTCAATGGATAAGAGATACCATATAGGGGAAGTTACTTATGATGAAGAACGCTTTAAAGGACATATCTATTACGTATTAAATGGAAATCCTGAGTATAAAGAAGTTCAATTAACAATGTGGGAACTTATTAGAAATAAATCATTCGACGATAAACTTCAAAGAGAAGTTGAGAAAGTAAATAGACTAATTGAAAAAGAACGTGACCGTGCTTCAAAACGAATTATAGCAGGTCGTCCCGCTAAAGAATATAATAAACGGATGAATAAGACTACGAATGAACTTGTAAAAGATTTAAATGCTAAATACCAGTTTAAAAAGCCTGGTAATAATGAGGAGGAAAACTAAGTGTCAACATCAAAATTAACATTAAAACAGTCAGAAAAGATTGATAACGACTATAAAGTCGGGGAAATCGAATATGATAATAGAGATGGACTTATCTATATCAACTATAGGAAAAACGGAAGTAACTATGGGAGACCTGTGGAATTAACATGGTGGGATAGTTTCCGTGGACGAACGTTAGACGATAAAGTTAATATCGTATTAGAGAAATTGAAAGCTGAAATAGAAGAGGAGAAACAGAAACATATTCAGCGATGCATACAGCAAAATAAGGAAACTGAAAATCGTAAAAATCGTAGGGTTGTACTTACATCATACGCAGAAGAGAAGAATGCTGAGATTAAGCAAAAGGAACGAGAGTTGATTATGTCTATTGGTGAAAGTGCTCACGGTAGACCTGCGGACAAAGGTGCTGAATTATTTAAAAATAGACCGCTTCATGAGAATATAGATGAACTATCTTCAGCAATCAGAAGCGGTAAAGTTACAATTAATAAGAAACAGGTGCCAACATCACCTAGACCGGCACCGCCAGCACCGCAACCTAAGCGTCAGCAAGATTCATCATTCAAAGTAGCAAAACCTAAAAATCCTAACTACTATCGTAATGATGATATTTATGAAGATAATGATAGAAGTGGCGGGTTATTTACTAGAGATGATTATGCTTCTAACCCATGTCGCGACTCAGGATCATCTCGTGGTGGCTATGAACCAAGCCCATCTTCAGATGGTGGTTCTTGCGGTGGAGGTGGTAGTGATGACTAATACTTTTACTACCTTTACCGAGAAAATGTCTAAAGTAATTCTAGGGGACACATTGTCTTGGCAAATTACGGCATTTACAGTCATTGACGACTCGACGATTCGTATTAACTATACAAAAGAAAAAGTAGTTCATATTAATGCAATAGGTGCACGAGTGACTACCGACTATAGTAAAGATGTGAAACATACTTGGTTTGATAGATTAATCGGTACTACGCTTGAAGATAAAGTATTTAAAGCGATAGAGAAGATTAATAATAAATTGGAAAAAGCTTATTTTAGACATTCTAAAGTTGAGAAAGTCAGAGATTGGGCTGATGAGCATTATCTATCTCAACCTCATAAAATTACAATGAGAGAAATGGATTTAACAAGCGAGAAGCAAGAAATTATTCCAAAGATAAAATAAAAGGGGATATTTAGACTATGGGAAAGTTATTAGAATATCGTAGACGTATATTTAGTATTTTATATGTAGACTACAGGGATAATGGGAGAGAGGCTACAATTTATTATACCAAAGGTGGAACTGAACGAATAGAAGATTCTGAACGTGCTACGGTAAAACTTTCATTAAAGGAGCGACTATTACGTCGCTCTTTAGCTGATAAACTTTTAACTCGTATAGATGAAATAGACGAAGAAATTCGACAAGCAGAAAGATTACATAGAAAAGGGGAAATAATATGAGAACTGATATTACTGCTAGACCAATTGGATTTCTAGCGCAAGATCAATTAACTCCAGCGGAACCTTCACGGGTTACTATTATGGAAACAATTGATGCAAAGGTACAAAAAGCAAAAGACGGTTATCAAGTAATAGCCGTTGATATTCAGAGTAAAGAATTAGCTATTATTTATTATAGTATGGAACCTGTTGAGAATCAGCAGCAATTATTAAAAGAACGTGTTAAGCTAAACTTCTTAGATAAAATGTACGGACTGACAATTGAAGTAAAGCTACGTCATAAAATGATTCAATTACAACAGCAATTAGCAAAACAGAAATCAGCAGTTGATCTTGTGAAACAGTACATTGTATAGGAGGGATATACAATGAAGAACTATTTCCAATCAACTGTCAATACTTCCATGGCTCACATTAGTGGGAATGTCACAAGTATTGTAATGGATTATTGCCGGTCTAGTTTTCCGAAAGGATTCTTTAAATCAAGTAACGTGAATACACGTATTGCTATTAAGGACTTTAAAGAAGTAAATGATAGATTTGGCTTCTTACAATTAAAGAAGAATAAACCAATCATATCTATTACACCGAAAATGATTCCAGAGGAAACGGAGTTTAATATTGACTTCGTTCGAAGAAGATATCTAAAGCCAGCGACATACGATGCAACGCGTCCTGACTTTAATGATATCAAACTCTTTAAGGATTTCGAGAAAAGTTTATTTATCGATTATTCTGTAGAGCGTATGAAGATGGAGTTCGAATTGGTATATGTATTAAGTACAAACTTCATGCAATATAATACCATGGGGTATATGTTAAACAATATGCGATTCGACCAACCATTCTATCATTCGATTATTATGGAGGCTGAGTTGCCACCATCTGTTATTAACCAACTCTCAAAAGATTCAGGGATTCCTGTATTCGATGAGCATGGTAGTGTAAAACCGTTTGTGGATTATATGAATAAGAATTCTTCAACGGCTATATCCTACCGATTTAAAGGTGCAACGAAACAATATCGTTTCTTTGCATTAATAGGGCTTAACCTGTACATGCATTTCAATGGTCGTCCTGATATGGATGAGGGTGACCGTACAGGACAAACTACTGATGACTTTAAGATTACTCATAACGTTACAGTAGAGTTCAATTATCCTTCAGCATTCTACTATCTATCTGGATTACCTCATGATAAGATAGAAGAATCACAAGGAGAAATGTTAGTAGGAAACTTATCATCAACTGATATCATTCCATTACTAACAATGCAAATGCCAGAAGTCTATAATCGCTTAGACGACGGCAAAACGTTGTCCATCTCTACTTCATTCGAGATGGACGACCCTGTAAAAGATGTAACTCCTATAAGTAGTCTATTCGACTTACCAACACAGGACTTACATGAAATAATGCGTTCTTATTACATAGACCTAGGTCAAATGTATAAGGTTATTTTATATCGAGAGTCTGAATTAGTTCCAGAGGAAGAATTCTCTGTAGACTGGAAGACTTTCGAATTGACGGTAATAAATGCTGGTACTGAAAAGTCTAGTGAGTATCAATTAATGATATACGAAGATTTACAACTTATTAATGAATTGAAAGATAAGTTATATAATCGAGACTTGGTACCGACAAAAACACACGTTGTATTAGGACAGGAACCAGAAGAACCTGAAAACGGCGGAAAAGAAACAGAGTAGAGGGAAATCCTCTACTCTGCTCTTTATTTAATATGAAGCTTTAACTTTTCCACAAGTAACTCTTTTAATTTTCTGATATCCATGCTATCAAGGATTGCCTGTTCTTCTGGAGTTATCTTACCATCCATCATAAATAGGATGTGAAGTAACTGCACGACTCTATCCTGAATTTCCTCGATCGCTTCTTTATTAGCGTCATAATTGAGGTCGAAGGTTTCATCCGCTAACTTTTCTAGTTCCGATAGAATGTTAACGAGAGTGGTTTTAGCCTTTGCTTCAGGTAGGATTACTCGTAACTTGACACGCTTGAAAACTGAGACACCAGACATTACGATAGCTACCGCAGCTAGTACGTATGCAACTAGATTGTATGTAGATACATCTGCCAACATAATTACCAACTCCTTTCTTTGTGGTTATAATTATGTTGAATTCTGAAGTGCCATTTAAGCATATATTATATACATGAAACATCAAAATAAAAAAATACAAAGTAAACATCAGGAGGTCCTTAAAAATGGGCGAATTAGAAACTAAAGTAACAACAAATGCAGAGATGGTAGGAAGTTCAAATCTATTACCAGCGGTAATAAGCCAACCGGAAAAGAAAGAAAAAGCAGTACCAGCTAAAGATAAATATGAAGCAAGAGATTTAAGTTGGATGGCGTTTAATGAACGTATCTTAGATTTAGCAAAGGATAAAGATACTCCATTATTAGAGAGAATGAAGTTCTTATCTATTACAGCTAGTAATCTAGATGAGTTTATTATGGTACGAATGGGTGCATTGATTAAGAAGGTTCTAGAGAAAGAAACTTCTCGTAATATTAATGGTATGACACCGGTTCAAGAGTATAAGATTTTATTTAAGAAATTAAATAGTTTCATCCATCGTCAACAAAAGACAATATGTAATATTCGTAAGGAATTAGAAGAGAAAGGATATAAACTATATCGTCCTTCTAAAGCAATAATGGCACCATCAAATAAAAGAAAGCGTTGGTTAGATAATTACTTCGAGGATAAAGTGCAAGGATTGATTGTACCGATTGTGTTTGATAACAGTCGCCCATTCCCATTAATTCAAAGTAAGGTAATGAATATCGGAGTATTATTAGAAGACCCTCGTAATCCAAATGTTGATATGTTTGGTACTATTCAAGTACCGAATATTGATAGAGTGATTGAGATTGAATCTAAAGATGTTCCTAAAGGGGAACGCCACTTCATTTTACTAGAAGACTTAATCTTAATGAATTTAGATAAAATCTTTATTAGTCGCAAGATTACAGAACATTGTTTCTATCGTGCACTACGTAACTTCGATGATGAAGTTGAAAATAATACTCATACGTTCTTAGCAGACCGTATGAAAGAATCATTGAAGAAACGTGAGAAAGGTGACGTTGTTGCATTAGAGATTACGAAAGCAAGTAAAGAAATGACTCGTATCTTACAGAATGCATTAAAAGTAGATAAGAAACATGTAATCGAAATGAAAGAGATTGTAGACTTATCTATGGGATTCGGGTTAAATATAACATTATCCGATGAAGAGAAGTCTGAGTTATTATACAAGAAGTTTACTCCGCAAGTAGGAAAGGATTTAGTGGGAACTCATAACATCCTAGATGTGATTGATAAGAATGACGTATTCCTACATCACCCATATGAGTCCTTTGACGCGGTAGTAGACTTCGTGAAAGAGGCTGCGGACAATCCAGATGTACTAGCTATCAGACAAACGTTATATCGTCTAAGTAGCAATTCGCCAATCATGGATAGTCTAATTCGAGCAGCAGAGAATGGAAAGCAAGTCGTAGTCCTATTAGAGATTAAAGCACGTTTTGATGAGAAGCGTAATCTAGAATGGGCTTCTAAGTTAGAACGGGCTGGCGGTCATGTTATCTATGGGGTAGATAACTTAAAGACACACTGTAAGATGACATTGATTACAAAGCGTACTCGTAAAGGAAACTTAAAGAACTACGTTCACATTGGTACAGGGAACTATAATGATGTGACATCTAACATCTATACAGATATGTCAGTATTCACAGCACATCCAGCTATTTGTAAAGATGTATTTAATCTATTTAATACATTAACTGGATTCAGTGAACCGAAACTAAGACGTATCGTAGCGGCACCTTATAATCTAAGAAGTAAGTTCATGGAACTTATTGATAGAGAAATTGAGAATGCTCGTAAAGGTAAATCTGCAATGCTTACATTTAAAGTAAATAGCTTAACAGATAAAACAATCATTGATAAACTATATGAAGCTTCTGTTAACGGTGTTCATTGTACGATGATTGTTCGCGGAGCATGTTGTTTAGTTACAGGTATAGAAGGATTAAGTGAGAATATTACCGTAGTTAGTAACGTAGGCAGATTCTTAGAGCATAGTCGAGTATATCATTTTCATAATGATGGGAAACCTGAAATATATATTGCATCAGCTGATTTAATGGAGCGCAATTTAGATAAACGCTTTGAGATTGCAATGCCTGTACTTGACCCTACAATTAAAGATAGAATTACAGATATCCTTACACGTCATATTACAGATACTCATGCATATGAGCTGAAAGGTAAGAAATATAAGAAGCCTGGATATGAATCAGAAGCAACTCAGACATACTTCTGTAAGTCTGCAATCAAGTATAATAAAGTAAAGAATGTGAATCGCTTATTTGCGTCACATGCGGAATAAAAAGAGGTAGATACCATTACGGTATCTACCTTTATTTTTTTTTTGTCAAAATAAGTAGAGTAAGGGACTAAGCCCTTACTCTTCTAGCATAATCTAAACCAATAAGTTTAAAGGAATAAAATTGTATATGCTACATTAAACTAGAGAAACAATCATGACCACTAATGGGTTAATTATATGTTAGTAAAAATGGCGGTAAAAATGACCATACCAATTAAGGTATGGTCGGTTGCATAGTCTAATGTTCTCTGGATCGGTGAGCATCGAGTAACTTATTGTGTAAGTTGATTGCGTAGTCTTAACTCGATGACTGAGAATAAAATATAAGTTAGAATATACTTGATTATATTTTTTTTGTTATAATGGTACCAGAGAACTGACCATAGGGATGATAAAATAGGTATAACGACTAGAGATTAGTGTTATTTTTTATCCCCTATGTATAAGATATATGATTAGAGTATATGTTAATTAAAACATATAAGATTGTAATGTATTCATATACTCTAATAGTTAATAAGGTTACAGAGGGTTGAAGAATACAATATACGATTAGTAGTTAGTGTAAGCCCTCTGAACCAGTGATCAAAATAAAGATAACAACATATCTTTTTTATTTTGATTAGCATAGTCTAGCCCTATAAGTACAACGACAGTTAAAATCGATAATTTGGTCGTCTCCCGTAAAACGGTGACAGTGCATAGTCTGGTGTGTACTTATGGACTTGTGATACATATTATTCTGGGCAGAATAATATTATAAAATATAGACTTTCATAAATCTGCGTAGTCTAATACGACGAGCGTGGAATAACATTTGGAATTGTTTTGCGCTCTACTTTTGGGTAAAAGATAAGCTATAGTTTTTAGTAGAAACTGGCGTTTCTAAGCATAGTCTAGTTTTTATTCCACGTCTATTATTCTGTTATGTAATGTGTAAAAAATAATTAGAGTAGAACCAATTACGGTTCTACTCCTGTTAAGGTGAATGTGCATAGTCTCTTCTTTCTGTAAAGAGATAAAATCTATAGGCTTTCTTATATGTATGTTACTATAATATTAAAAAATAATGAGAGATGACCAACGGGGTCATCTCATGCATAATCTACGCTTTTTAAAGGAAATAGTTTTGTTGGACTAACAAAAATGCCAGTTAAAAAATCACAGAAACGTAGTCTTCATCAAAGGAAAATAAGCCATTAGCTTTACTCTAAACCTATACTTGCCTATCGGCTTTGCAGGTCTAATATTATGTTACAAATGTAAAAGATGAGTAGGAGATTATCCTACTCATCAACCCTTTTGCCAGTTAGGGCGGCTTAGTCTATACGGAGTTAATAACTTTGTGTATTTTTTATAGTTACTAATATGTTAAGGGTAATAAAAATCTATTGACCTATTAAATCTTCTCTACCTTTTAGTAACAAAATCTGATTAACTTTTGCCTTTACCACTTCTTCGTCTAGCTTAAACTTCTTAACAGCTGACTCAATAGCTCTAGAGTATGAGAGCTGGTTACCCAGCCCATCATATCCATCAATGATACAGTTTGCTAACCATTCATACATTATTGATCATCCCCCGTAAATACAATTGTTTTAACCATTGTATCGACCGCATCCACTTTCGTTGTTAAATCCTGTACAGCTTTATGCAATTCAGAATCATTAGACGAAAGAGCTTCACGTTCTTTGATAGCCTTATCTAACTTTGGCGCATCTCGTTTGATATATAACATATCAATTCCTCCTAGTTATGACCAAGTGCAATACTTTGCAGTACTTGTACATGATCCGTTTCATTTTTAACTGTAACGATTAGTTTATCCAGATTACCTGTAAATTCAATAGATGAATCTGTTAGTAAGTTACCTTCCAGATATACCTTCAGGTTATTATTACTTAGCTCAAGTAATCTAAACTTATTCGTAGGTTGTACCAATGGTACACGTAACTCAATATAATCATCAGGCTGTAATACAACTCCTTTTGCGTTTACCATCATAAACTCACTATCTAATAATGAGATATCAGCGGTATCCGTAGCGGAATGGAAAGCCAAGATATACGTTAAGTTACTTGTATTAATCGTATCACGATACTTCTGATATAGAATCTCATCGATTGTAAAATATGTAGGTTCTTCTACAATATTCACAATCTCATCTTTATCTTCTTTTGCAATATATGGGCTGTACTCTATCTTTTCTTTGTCTGTTACTTCATAGACAATATCATTGATAGTATCCATATCTGCTTGAATGTAAGTTAGTTTTGGATTCATATGAGCACGAGATACAATGTTATACATATAAGGTTTGTCCATGATATCCGACCCAATCAACTTTCCAGTCTTAGGGTCTATATTCTCACGAATATATAATGGCTTACCTTTAGAATCACGTTTATGCACATACTGTCCTTTTTTTGTTACAATCTTTGAGATATTCGGTAGTAACTCATCATTCACTCGAATCATATCAATATCTGATGAACGAGTCTTTAGATTAAGTCCGACCACCTTATTAGTTGTAATGTCATAGTATATATCTGCCATCTTATTCATCTCCTTTCATCATTGGATTATCAGGTAGATTGTAGATGTACATTTCATTCTGTTCTGATTTACGAGCGAGTTTCAACTCGTTTCCTACAGATACTAAATAGAATGTATTCTTCCCTACCACGTATGGTAATGTGAGAATCTTATACGTTGAAGACTTTGTCATACTTTGGTCAGGTGATTGTGTATACACAAACATAACTGAAGAGACTTCTGTCTGTAACATATTCTCAATACTATTAGGTGTGATACGGAAATGTTTCATTAAGCCTAAATTACCTGATTCAGAATATAGTTCAGCGAATGAACGCTCACCCTCTGTATTGAAGTGTAAGTAGATATGAGGTACTCCCATAATGATGTACGTTTGAGAGTTAGTCGCACTCAAGCTTTCTAACTTAATCTTTAACTTACCATCTTTAATTACGCTATCTAAATCAGTTAAAGAAATTTCTACTGTATCAAAGTCTCTACTAAAGACCTCTTCTTTGTATCCTCCGATTTCAGCATATGCTCTACCATTCGTAGCAAATCGTAGATGTAATGTAATCGAATCTAAGGAACGTAGTAAATCTTCTCTTGTAAAGCTATGTGTATCGAAGATAAAACGATGTAAATCAACTTCTACGATACTTGTAATATCTTCATCTTGTTTAGATGTGAATGCTAAACGTAAGTCATTCAAATCCTTACCTTTTGGTTGATATACTGTATCTTCATGACGGAATGTGAATCGGTCTAAGTTAGACAACAGGATAGAATCTTTTAACTCTTCCATCTTCACATTATCTGAGTTCAAGTATACAACCGAGTTTAGTTTCGGGAATACGACTTGGTCATCCATAACAGAGATGTACTCAAGGAATAACTCCCCATATAAATCTTCTTCTAGATTTAGACGAATGTTATATTGGTCTACAGAATCTAATATAGAAGCTGATAGTATCTTTCCTGATTCCACGTGTTTGATTCGCACCAATGGTGGTAAATCATTCTTATAGACACCATATCCAATGTAATGGTCGATTGTATGGTCAGCTGGGACTTCAAACGTTAACTCATTATCATCAGCGTCTACATGTAAGACACGGTACTCAGGAAGAACATTCTCGATACCTTGTATAATCTTAATACTATCTTTCTCTGTAATATCAGATAAATCACCAGATACTTTTACCTTATTAGAAGATAAGATATCTGTAATGATAATCTCTGGTTCTGGATAGGTACCCATAATAGATTCATTTCCATTTTTCAAGATAGTAATTACATCTTTATCTATCCATCTATCAGCAGAACGTAGATGGTAAGAAATGTTAGATGGTTCAATATCGGATTGAAGTGTCACACTCTTATAGTATGGAACTTTTCCTCCGATAACACGATGGTCTACCAGACCATTATTCATTTCGAAATCAAATGTTGATACATCAATTGGGAATGCTTCATGGATACCATGTCGTAAACATACATTACCAATTGGACAGTTCAACGTAGCAATCTGCATCATTTCAAATTGTGTTGTATCGATTTCATAAGAACGAGAAGTTGTATTTCCTTCGTAGTTTAATGTAATATTGAAGATATCGTAATCACGAGTAATCTTAACAAAGGTCACATTCTTCTCTGGCAATTCACGAGTCGTAACAGTGCGACGATTCGTCACATCATTTAATACTAGCATCTTTTTACCGTACTTATTCGTAGAAATCGAAATAGAGAATTTCGGATTGAACGAAGTATCAGTAAATACGATTAATGTATCATCATTAATCTCTTTATCTAGCATGAAATCTAATGTAAACGTTCGTAAGTTTTGTGTATACATATAAGACCCTTCATGGTACGAACGATCTAGCATATACCCAAATAAAGAACGCTTGTAAGAAGCTTTCTTTTCTAATCGACCTCCTGTTACAATATCTGTATCATCATCTTTAAATGGTACATATAAAACAGTTGTTGGTTCGATAGGATATAGCGGAGCACCAAAGTAGCTTGCCACTACGTCGGAGTGTTTCGATGTAATCAAACTATCGTTAGATAGTAGTTCTACACCTTCATATAGTAGCGCTTCTAGGTTTAAGTGGCTTAAAAATACACGGTTGTATACAGGTAATATCTCTAATTCCGCATCAACTATAGTGTGTAATTTACCATTTAAATTCTTTGGAGAAAACTCCTCTTCATTCAGCATTTTTACTTTGAATAATGGAATTGCATACTTAAATCCTGTAGAGGACTGTAAGCGAGCTTCGGCTAATTCAGAACCATCTCCACATTTAAATACACCCGTTGGGTTATCATGCTCATCCTTGATTTCAAAGTAAGTGAATCGTGTATCTAATGATGGTTCGTAATCATACTGTTGGTATGGTACGAATGATGTAAAGATTCCATCACTTGTGATACGAGTTCCCAATCCTTTTGGGAAATGCTTAAAGTTCACATCAGCAACATTTACTAATCGATATGTCGCTTTATCTGTATTTGTGACAGCATCGTGATTGTAACCGATTTCTAAGAATATTAAATCATATCGAACTCCTTCTTCTCCCATTGCGTTTTCAAAACTACGTTCTGGACGAGGAAGTAAAGGAAGCTCCATTTCAGCTGTATCAAATAACATGCTGTCTAGAATTAATGAGATAGGTTTTACTTGTAACTTATTCTCATTTGTTATACTGTACTGTAATCGTCCCAAGATTCCATCTTGAACGTTACGGTTAAATAGTTTACCATCAGCCTGAGGTTCAGTCTGTAATTGATGTACATATCGACGAATATCCTCTAATGTTCGTTTATCCTGTGCACTCATAAAACCTGCTTCCGATTCGGTAGCTGGTGTATGCTGGTCAGGGGATAACAGATGGTCATTGGTAAGGAATTGTGCTAAGTTTTCTAAAATAACTTTTGTCTGACTGACTACTTCAGTTTCAGAGATAGCTGTATAAAAATGTCCTTTCCCATCTCGAAGTATCTCACCAGGTTGATATCTATCAACTTGGTCTACATGCTTTAGTATCAGGTGAATGTCTAACTGTTCTTCAGCCATTATAAGTCCCTCCTTTAGGGTATAGTTAATTACCTGTTGAGAACGGCGAAAAAGACAGAGATAGAGAACTAGTCTCTATCTCCATTACTTTTATTACTATCTTCCCTATCTTGACGTTTCTTAGGCTTATTCTCATTCTCTTCATCGTATTGCTTCTTTTCTTGTTTTAATTCTTCTTCATCCAGTGGAATGCTAAAGTTCTTGAGATTGAATAATAGTAGCTTTGCGACGACGTTTAACGTATATCTACCAAAATATGCGCCCAATCCAGTGGCAACAATGCATGTTTTGATGTCGTCTATCAAAGTGGTAAGCATTATACCTAAGAAAACTCCGATAAGTGTAGATATAAGCGCTTCCGAGATATAGTACACGGTGACCTTTGGGTCTTCAGACTCTAAGTCAGTGGCGTACCGATTTAAGCTTACTATGGATGATGTTAACAAGCTTACTGAAATCATCAGAAGGATATCTATTGTGAATAGTTTTTCCACTCACATCACCTCCCCTTTTAGCGAAGCGATTCTTACGTCTGTTGTTTAACAAGATTAAGCAAGAACAAATCAGAAGGAAAGATAATAATAATATGAACGACAGCATAAGTAATACCATCGATTCTAACTTGTGAGTGGTTTCCTGGATATTATCTACGTATCCAAGTATCGCAAATTCGACTTCATTCGCCGACATGAGATCATAATCGGTTGTTTCCGCATGTGCAACTAGAACTCCAGACTTAACAGGGACTGGTACACGATATGTGTCATACATCTCGCTGCGCGCTTGGAAATCGATCTCTTCAAATGAAGTTTGTAAATTCTCAGTTCTATCTTTTAGTTCACTGAAATATACGGAACTTCCAATCCCGAGTAACAGTGCACTACCAAACAAAATAAAACTAAGAATGACCACAGCTTTGCTCTTGAAGAACTTGTTACTTTTACGAATCATCCTTAATCACCTCCTCATGTTGTAAAAATGGTATTGCTAATAAAATGTTGAAATAAAACGAGTGTAGGCTCTATGCCTACACTCATTATGTGTTATTTCTTTTTCTTCTTGTTCCATGTAAGATGGATTTTCTTTTCATTGAAATCCATGTTCCAATCTGGAGCATCAAGAACGATATCAATTTCAGGAGCTACTTTATTAATAATAGCTTCACTTGTTTCTGTAAATTTGTTATGCGCAGCATAATAGCGAGCCATAACTTCGTCATGCATTACCTTGTTATTGATAAGCTCCATAAGAGCCGATTTTTCGTTGAATGCATCCTGTAATGCTTTTACATCTTTTGGGTCTACTTCAAAAATTTTAGTTTGAATTGCCATTGTAATTCCTCCTCTATATGGTTATAATAAATTGTTTCCCTATTGATATTCTACAATAAGAGAATTAGTTAGGAAATCTACTTTAATTTCATACGTTGTACCAGAAATAAGCTCTGCGTCTTCTTTCGGCATATATTTTTCCATCAATACTTGGAATACAAGATTATATTCTGCGAAAGATTTAATATATTGATCGAGAATCTGGTTATAGCGTTCTTCGTCAGGTTTAAATGGTGATGTACTTGTAAACTGTGTACATAACGCTAGTAAACCATCCTTTTCATAAAGAACCCTTTGCACTACTGATGAATCCTCATACTCTAATGGGTAGGTAATTTTCTTCTTCCCATCTTCACAACATTCGTGTTTTTCTGTATCGTCATCATAACGAACTCTACATCCACATGCCATGATAATTCCTCCTCATTGTATATTAGTCGATAGTTGGAATACCTTTACCTTGTGTGATGAATTCGATTTCATCCGCAGTTAGGTTACATTCGAAGAAGTCGTCTTTACCTAACTTCTTGTAAAGTTTATTCCAGTAGTAATAGTTCGCAAGAACACGAACTTTGTGCATCATACAAGTAAATGTTGCACGAATATTAGAAGAACCAAATACATCGTAGTTATGAGCTGTACACCAGCCACAGCCACTTGTTACTTGGCAGTTAAAGCACTTGTCAGTTGATTGAGAACGACGAGTGATACCGAATAGTTCTTCTACTAATGGATCGTCTTTAATGTCAATCATACCGTCATCAACGTTACCGATAATGATTTCACGACGTTCCTTGTTTTCCATTGAATAGCTCATGAAGCGTAGGCAAGGATATAGTTTACCATCACAACCGATAGTTAACATCTTACCATCTCCACCACACCAGTTATCATTTTCTTCTTCTTTCATCGGTTTCCCAATAGATTCTTCAAAGATACTGATAACGGCTGATTTGTAGTATCCACTTTCTAGATACCAGTCAGCTAGTTTAATTAACTGATCATAGAATACGAAAGCATCTTTTGGCTTCCATACGTTTTCAAATACTGCATTGGCATTGATTTCACGTAATCCCATTTCGAATAAATGTGGAATTGCTGTTGTGATTTTATCAATGTTTTCTGGAGCAAAGGTAACTTTAGTAGAAGATAGACCGTGTTCTGCAATTGCATTCTTCACGTTACGTTCTACGATATCATAACTACCTTTACCATTAGCGAATACACGACAAGAGTCATGTAAATCTTTGTTTCCATCAATTGTGATAGATACAGAGATACGACCTTGGTTCTTTTCAATGAAACGTTTTACACGTTTTGTATGGTTTAGTGTACCGTTAGTTGATACACTGATCATATAGTTTAATGCCCAAGGTGAGTTTTCCATTGTAGCTTTAAAGCGGAAGTAATCCACGATAAAGTCCATTACGTCAACGTTCATGAATGGTTCTCCACCGATGAAGTCTAAGATTACAGCTTTGTGAATCTTATCGTTAACGAAGTTTTTATTACGTTCTGTGTCAAATAATAAGTCTACTGCTTTACGAGCAACTTCTTTTGACATGAACTTTCTATTTTTACCTACTTGGTAACAGTATGTGCAACGTAAGTTACACTCTTCCGTCATAACGAAAGTAAGGTTCTTTGTAGCTAAATCTTTTTCCGAATACTTTTCCAAGTTTTCAGGTGTATCTACATCATACATCGTTCCAAACGTATCTTGGAATTCAGATGTGGTTTTAACGTATGTCTGTTCTACAGAGCATCCCATTAATTATTCCCCCTTTTGACTGTAATATTAGTATGTTGCACATAATAAGAAATGACAGGATAAGCCGAAGCTTATCCCATCTTGTTTTAGAATACTAAATATTCCTCTTCAGGCACTTCACCTTCAAAGGCATTTCCATTTTCTCTATCAATCATAGATTCCGTCACATTGTGACGTTCAAAGAAGTCAGCACACTCTACAACAGTTTCCATGTCGTTTTGAGGCTGAGCCAGCATTAATAGAGTGTGGTAGAAGATACCCATATATTCTGGTTTAATACCTTTATCCTTCGATTCATTAATCATACGTTTTGTATTCTCAATGTCACTCTTACGGAAGTAGTATTTAATTTGGAAATGAGTTACCCCAAATGCTGCAACGTCAGGTGTATCTGCAAACCATTTATTGATGTTAGATGTTACGATACGGAAGATATCAGCGATATTATTCTCATACTGGAATACACCCCCATCTAACATTAATCGTAAGCTATCATTTACAAGAGGGAAGTCCTCCAATGTTTTCTCTAACATTTCTAAGTTCTTTTCTTGTAAATACTTTGTAATTAATGCATTCTTAATTAATTTTTTTGTCGCATTAATTTCATAAGGTTTTTTGTTTTCTTCCATGGAATATCATTCCTTTCTTAGAATTTAGCGATTCCGCTACTTCCTACATTGTATACTGGTCTAGAGTAGTTAACGCTCATTGCTGTACCTGAGCAAGAACCTGTACAACTTGTACATCCTGAAGAACATGCTCCAGAACATCCACCTGTACATCCGCCAGAACAAGAGCTACCACAACCACCAGAACAATCACTACCACAAGTTGAAGAACAAGACGTGCTACAGCCTGTACTACATGTACCCACACAACCACCAGTACATGAGCTTACGCAGCTACCTGTACATGATGATGTACATCCTGTACTACATCCGCCAGTACATCCACTGTTACATGCTGTTGAACAACCTGAAGCACAGTTACCGGCACACCCTGTAGAACATGTGCTTGCACAGTTACCTGTACATGAACCAGTACATCCGCCAGTACAGTTTGTCGCACAACCTCCAGAGCACGTTCCTGTACATCCACCAGAACAAGATGATCCACATCCGCCTGTACATGTACTACCACAAGAACTTGTACAATAAGCGGAACATCCTCCAGAACAAGAACCTCCACAGCCACCTGTACAAGCTGAGTGACATGCTCCAGTACATACGCCAGAACCACAAGCAGAACCACAGTTACCGTGACATGTTCCACCACAGTCACCTTGACATGTGTTATTACATGAAGAACCACAACCAGTACATCCACCGGAACAACCTGAGGAACAAGAACCACCGCAACCACCGATACAGCTTGTTGAACATCCCGCAGAACATCCACTTACGCAACCTGTTGCACATCCTCCGCCACATGTACCTGAGCATGTTCCTGAACATCCACCTGTACATGTTGATTGACATCCACCAGCACAGCCAGTTGAACATCCACCTGAGCACGTTCCAGAACATGAAGAACATCCACTAGAACAGTTACCAGAACATCCAGAAGAACAGTCAGCCGCACAGTTTGCAGAACAGCTACCAGAACATCCGCCTGAACATCCACCAGAACAGTTACCTGTACAAGATGAGCTACAGCTAGTAGAACACCCACCAGAACAACTTCCTGAACATCCACCAGTACATGAGCTTGTACAACCAGTAGCACAGCCACCGCCACATGTACCTGAACAAGAACCTACGCACCCACCAACGCATGATGTACTACATAAACCAGTACATGCACCGTTACATGAGTTACCGCCGTCTTGCTTCGAGTTTTTCAATTTATACGTAGTCGCTGCCATTTCATCCACTTCAACCATTTCTGCTTGATCTTTTGCTAATGGTTTATCGAAGTGTTTGACTTGGTCAATCGCGTCCGCCATTTCATCATAATGAACATCTTCTACAAGTTCACTTGATGTAGCTTCAGGTTTATAGTTAGGGACTGTATTTGTTCTACTACGTCTTCCTAACTCCTGCATGACGCTCAATTTCAGTTCTCTGAAATCCTCATCAGAAATAAACATGTAATTCCCTCCTCTTCGTATATGCTAAGTCTATTTTTGTCGTCTATGGTATACACCAATGCCGACAGGTGTTACTTGTATATAGTCAACGGATAATTTGTAAGCAGGCGATGTATTAACAGTGTTAACTTCAATACGAAGCACGTCATTATAAGAACGTTCCCCTGTATATTCACACCCTACAAATATCGTTGTATATAGGTCTTTTGTATTTAACTCTTTTGGAGCAAATGCTACTCGACCAATTTCTTCTACCGTGATATTCGTTCCCATGGTAGTATTAATATATTGCTGAGGCATCTTCAGTTTCTTTATGGATATGTATATATCCTGAGTCGTTACAGCAATATCAGAAACTTTTAAACGTACGCCAATAGAATATACCCCAAACTTCATTGGCTTTGTATAACATACAGCATAGTTTGTAATTGCTTTACCGTTTGTTGCAAGAGGGTCATCAACAATATGTTTCCCGTTGTAATAGTCATCACCTGGGAAGTATTCTGATACACCTCTGTACACTGGACGATAATCCTCTACTAAGTAATCTGGAACTTGATAAATTTGAACTTCCGTAATGATATACTTAGCCGCAGTTTTACGCCCTTGACCTAATTGTAATATAGGTCGAATAAAATTAGTTTTAGCCCATTCTTTTAATGTATTCGTAGTGTAGTTATTCTCATAAGCAAAGTTATCTTTGTCATTATATACACCAGAGATTTCGAATGGTTGATTTGGTTTTACAAGTGTTGTACCTAACACTTGCGAAGTCTTTCCGTTAAAGTCTTGTGCTGATTGTGTCATTGCTTGATCTTTAAAGAAATCAACACGTAGACCGCAAGTACCTTCACCTTCTAAACAGAAGCCTTTGACTTTAAAATAGTATTCCGTTGTCCGTGATACAGACAGCGGTATGTTTAGTGGTACTGACATAGCTGAAGTTCCAGCCATATCGATTTGTGTACCTTTCCCTTTTTCTAATGCGTCAACCCATTTGGTTGTCACATCTGTAGGAGTTGATACATAACGTACCCAATCACCATGACCCAAAAGTAAATGCGGGTTTTGGAATGGGTATCGGCTAATCATTTCATTAATACGGTTTTCATTTTCTACTGTTTTTGATAAGTTCTTATTATTTGATCTTACGTAGAAATGACCAGTGTTACGGTCAACCATGAATTCGCCATTCTTTGCATTTGCATTCATAGAAATTGGCATAGGTATAAATCCAAACCGTGGTTCATTAGCCATAGAGCTTCACCTCCATAATTTAATCTTAATTAGTTGTTTGTTATATGAATCGGGAGTGGCGGTAAAAAGAGAGAGGGATATCCCTCTCTCCTATTAACGTTGTTTCATTGCTTCCGCCATTACAGATAAGTCTAATACAATAACGTTGTTATTAAAGACATCTTTATACTTTTCATATAAATCTGGCGGAATGTTTGCTAAGTCAAATGATGGTAATGTTTCGAAATCTGTTAGGATTTGATAGTATTCATCACCGACTGTAAGGAATTCCTCACCATCATGTTTCATTTCAGCATCTAATGGCATGTAACGAGTTTGTGACTGTTCCATATCCACGTAGATAATATTTTCAGGTTTAGTAAGTAATCCACTATACTTGAATGATACATATTTCGGCATTTCTTGAGAACTATCTACGACGTTATGCTTCAGATACTCACGATATAAGTCATAGTACATATCAATCATACCAACCATTTCTGGTCCTGTAACATCAGGCTCATCATCTTTAATCTTCTCACCAATCATGAGAGATTTTAGATACACATCGTATAAGTCTGGTCCTACATTATAGTTAGGAGAAAACTCCGATACTAATGCAAAACTAGAACGATTTAGATACGTATTAAAATGCTTACGTGAATTTACACTCCATAACTGTAATCCGTTATTGGTAGGAATCTCATGATAACGGTGAGAGATTCTTCTACCATTTAGATAAAATGTCATAATATTATCATTGAATGGAGCTTCTATTGTGCCTTTATTTGGTCGTACACGCCCATACTCTTCTACTAATTTCTCGTCATAAATAGCTTTCTGGCAAAATGGTAAAAATTCTATATAAATAACTTCACCAATTGTAAAAGCTGCATCAATAGTAAATTTAGGTGTAGTTAAATCATTCATTAAGGTTGGGAATTCAACCGACCAACTATAGTGAGGTAACGTGCGACCATTTTTATAAATGCGATAATTTTCTTTATCATGTGTAAGATATGCCATCTCAAGTGTCCCATCCACTACTGCACGAGTAGTTTTACCTGGTACAACGTATCGAGTAAAGACATTACAGAATGTGTTTACACATTTAAGAATAATCTTATCTGGAAATGTTTGAATTAACATACCATCTGTGCGTTCAGGATATGCGTAAATCGAATATCCTGAAAACGGATAATATCTTTTCTTAGTTGCATTATACATAAATAATTTAATATAATCCGTATCAAGAAAATCTTTATCCCCTATTACGAATGCTTTGACATTAGCAGGGACAGTAACATCTCGTACTGCTACTGTACTATTCATACGCATCATTTCGAATTCGATAATAGATTTTACATTCACTCTTGATGAACGAATGTATACTAAAGTTTCATCATTCTGATGATAAATCAATGGCTCATCATCACGAATACCATCCACAAATACATTGAATCCAAAGCTTTCTGGATTTGGGATATTGATAAGAAAATACTGTTGGTCAAAATCTTTGAGCATTGCTGTATCCCATACATCAGAACGGTTATTCATTCGAAGTGCTTTATTGTAGTCCATTTTAGAAACATCTGCGAACTTGGACTCTGTAATTCTTGTTTTATCTTGTACCGTATCAATGTATTTATTATAGAATTCATAATCATAATTTGTTATTTCTTTTAGTTTCTTTGCTCGCCACTCAGTGTCATTTAGTTTTGAATCTACTAAATTTTGAGCACTAGTATCGACATTAGATAGAGAAAATTTCGTGATATATTCTGGAACTTTGTTTCCATCTAAGTCTGCAACGAGGTCTTTTCCATGGTCGGTATCGTACCATAAAACATGGTCCCGATAATCATGGACGTCACCAGGCTGTTCCTCGTAGAATATCATAGCAAAGGCTTTGTCTACAGGAAGCGGGTCAATACGAAATACATCAGACGTAATCGCTGTTACACCTAAGTCCGTATATAAACCATTTGCGAATATCATAACGTTCTCAATATGTACTGGGAACTTATATTCACGTTTACCTTTCACCTTCCGTTGTAAACGGAAATGTTTCGTACCTTTTGTTAAAGTTTGAGTCTGTTTCAATGTCGGCATACAGGTTATTTCTATAAGTTTACCAATAGCCGCATTGACGGTAATAACAAACTCATTGCCTACTTTGCGGGCGGTAAAATCTGTTGTAAATAAACCATCCACATAACAGAACCAACCAAAGTTTTCAGCATAAGGATGATCCACCATGCTCAGTTTAAATACGTTAGTAGTCTTAGACTGTAAGTCTAAGTAATAGTTTCGACGAATAATATGCATCGTTGTAAATACTTCGTATTTATACGGAACACATAAAATTGTGTGGAAATCTGTAAATACAATTTGGATATCACTAACTGGTATCTTTTTACCATTATGATACATATCAAATGTATACTCGTAGTATTTATTAAATTCACTCAATGGAATCAATTGATACTTATCGAATTTGTGTAATAATACATCTTCTTGCGTCTGTTTACGTTCAAACTCTTCTACAAGCTCTAAACCTTGGCAGACAATAAAGAAGTGGGTAAATGGTTTCCAGTAATAATGTTCTTTATGTTTCACTTGCTCTTTAATCTGGAATCCGTTTTTCTTTACTTCATAGACATCCATACCAACACGTGCATCCTGCACGGTTGATAGGAGACTATAACTGTAATTCATAATAAACTCTTTAACTGTTTCATCTAAAGCTTCTTTACGAATTTGAGCTTTTCGTTCTCGGGTTAAAAGTTCCATACTAAACCTCCTATTGGCTAATAGAGCTAAAGAACGTTCTATACAGTTTATCGATGTCAGCGTCTAACGTATTTTCGATTACGTTCTGAACGTTTGTGTATGATCCGATAACAACTGCAAATAAGTTATGGTAGAATGTCGGTAAAAATTCTAGGCTTAGCATCATTGCGGCACCGTAAGAATTCACGTAGTTATCGACAAATTGTCGAGTTGTTAACTCTCCCATTCCACCTACATTCTCAGCTACAAATTTAATGAATGCATCTAAGTCTTTAAAATGTTCCTCTGGTTTAATATTACGGTCAATATCATTTACTAGTAATACACCAGATGATTTACAGTTACCGATTGCAAACTTCTTATTCATTTCTTGCATACTTGGAGAACGGCGTCCCATTACATTATATAAGAAGTAGTACGAAGTCAGATACATTACGATATCTTGACGTTCACGGTTAATACTGATAGAGAACATGCGGTTGAAAATCTTCAAGCATAGCTTACTAAACATAGATGAAGATAATTGTTGCACTTCAGCTCTCATTGAGATAGCACGATAGTTCTCGTAGCAGCTAATTAAAGTAGCTCCACATTGTAATAGATAGAATAAATTCTTCGTATCCATTTTAATTTCATTTTCTTTTCCATATGTAGCATGGTTTGAAATGTTTACTACACATACGATTGCTTTACCTGTATTAGCAAGGTAGCAAGGGATAGTCGTTGGAAGGCGATATTGTTTCGCATTCATAACTAACTTAATCTTTCCTTTACGTAAGCAATCTAATACGAAGTTTTTAGAAGAGTAGTGATAACGACGGTCTATTTCACCGATCATATCTTTGATTTCTGGACGGGCATCCGTAATCAATTCACCTTCTGTCAGAATACGCATCATCGTTTTTTGTAATTCGATTTGTTTGTCGTATAACTTGAATATATACGTATCAGATATACTTTTTAGCTTGTCAGACATAGTAGCCCCTTCTTTCTATAATAATTTAATAAGTTGTTAAAATATATATTATTTTAATGGATGAATAAGTCTTGAACGATATAATATGCAATAAAGGAGGAGAAACCATGGCGAAGAAAGAAAATGAGCACACGAAATACTATAATACAAAGAGCCAACAGGTTCCAAGTGTGACGACTATAATTAAAATGCTCAACAAGCCAGAGCTTGTAAATTGGGCGAATTGGATGGGATTTAAAAAGACTAAAGTTGATGACATATTAGACTTCAGTTCCGAGATTGGAACGATGGCTCACGACTTTATAGAACGATTCATAACCAAGGGGAAAGTGAATCTAAATAAAATAAAAACGCCTTATGAGTATAGAGATACTCCTGAGATAGCTATCCATTGTTTTGATTTATTCCTACAGTGGTTAGATGATATGAAACCGCGAGTAGGTAAGTTTACGGGGAAAAGAACTGGTGGAGAAATCAAGTTCTTATATTCAGAATTACAGCTAAGCTGTGATACGTATGGAGGTACAATAGATTGTATCTGTACGATTGATGGTGTATTATACATTATTGACTTTAAGACAAGTTCAAGCATTTATCCAACAATGTTTTTACAGTTATCAGCATATGTGCAATTATTTATGCACAACTATCCACAGTATGAGATAGAGAAAGTAGCCATTCTTCGATTAGATAAAAAGAAAAAGAAATATGAATTCGAAGAAATGGATTACACTGATACACTTATTTATTATGAAGCGTTCCAGAGTTTACTAGCAGTATTCCGAACGTGGTACTTATTAGGTCATGTGAAATATTAGGGAGGTGAGAAGCATGACAACAAAAGTTATTCCAGTATTTGCAGATACACACTGGGGAGTAATGGATTCAGAAAGAATGTACCATGAGTACAAAGAGACAATATTGAAGCCATTATCGAAACTACCAAAAATAGACTGTATTGTGATTGCAGGTGATTATTATGATAGTAAATTGGGTCTTGATAGTTCTGCTTCTAAGCGCGCTTTACAATTCATGGGAGAATTGATTAAGATAGCTCGTAAGAAGAAAGCCAAGATTCGAATCATTGAAGGAACGGATTCACATGATGCTTCTCAGATAGAGAACTTCAAGTTCTTAGAGTACGATGATACAATCGACTTTAAAGTAATCCGTGAAGTACAAGAAGAAGAATTATTTGAAGACTATTGGGTATTATATATTCCTGAAGAATATATGCAGGATAAAGATGCATTCTATTATCCATACTTTAGTCAAGAAGATCGATATAAACATATCTTTGGTCATGGGATGTTGGACTTTGCCGCTTATACCGAGCATGTTACACATAGACCAGGAGCACCAACTTTTAATGTAAATGAATTAAACTATTGTAGCGTAGGTCCAAACTTCTTTGGTCATGTACATACAATGCAAGATTACAAACATAACTATTATTGCAGTTCTCCAACACGCTGGTGTCAAGGAGAGGAAATACCGAAAGGGTATTATATCTGCTTAATGGATGAAGACACAGATAAGTTCGTTGTGTTGAAGATGTTTAATCATCTCGCTCGGATTTATCAAACCGTTCATATTGACAGGCATGTCGAAGAGATGGATGTAGAAGATATTGTAAGATGGGTGGATGAGTATCGAATCGCGAACGATATTTACAAACTCAGACTACAAACGGTATACTTACCAAATAACTTGAATAGTGCTAAGTTAGCAGTATTGAAGAAACATTATCAAGGTGATAAACATATTACTTTAGATTTAAAGACGGACATCGTTCCGATTGAGAAACAAGAAGAAGAAGTTGTCGCACAGAAAGAATATCTATTTGATAAGAATTTGTCTGTAGAAGAGAAAATTCAAATTTATATTCAAAAAGAGTTAGATTACGACATGCCTCTGGAGAGAATCAAAGAATTGCTCACAGGAGACAATAATATCGAATCCTTACTCAATAGTTTGATAGATGAAGACGACTAAGAAGATGGGTGACTCCATCTTCTTAATTTAATTTTATGATAGCTAAAACAAAAGAATATATGAGAGGAATCGAAAAATGAAATAAATATATAGTAGGGGGTCCATTATCATAATGAGAAAAGCGAGAGTAAAGCGAACCGGAAATCGAGTTCCAATAAAGTTCCCATTATATACGCTAAATATGCTGATAGCATATACGATTAGTCAAAATGAGAAAATTACCCGCAGCGGATTGATGAATATAAAGAAAGTTGTTGGTATGATTGACCAGCAACCATACGATCAAGACTTTGCTTTGAAAGCACGTCTTAGATTCTTAGAGATGGCGTTAGATGCCAGATTAGACAGTGGAATTGAAAATCCATTAGTCTTAGTAGACTACTGCCGTGTACAACGATATGAAGATGTATACGAAGATATTGTCGATGATATTAAACATATCGTCTTATCAAAGAAAGAGATTAAATATGTTAATGACATGATCAGTGACAAACTAGCTCACTGTTACATGTATCTTCATAAAGATGAAATCATGGAGACTCTAGGTAAACTAGATACAGGTGATTTCGAAGACTTAGCTTCTGTTAAGAAGAAGTTAAAGAAGTCCATTATTCATTTAATGACAGACATGAGAAAGTCTGAAGCAAATAATGATATGGAAGGTGTATTCTCATTACGAGAAGGTACATTTGAACGCGTTGTTAAATCAACGGTAGAGAAACTACAAAACCCTGGTAATATCTTAAAGACCGGAATCCAAGACCTGAATGAAATATTAGCAGGAGGATTCCAAGCACAACGTTTCTATATGTTTGCAGGTCTATCAGGTGGTTTCAAATCAGGTCTATTATTAAACCTGATGTATCAAATTCGACTGTTTAATAAAAACTATGTAACCAAAGACCCAGACCGTACGCCGGCTATCTTATTGGTTACACAAGAAAACAGTGTGGAAGAAACAATTGAACGTTTATACAGCTTAGCTGTAGCAGATACAAATGATGATGAGTTGAAATTCAACTCACCTGAAGAAGCGATTCAACTTCTACGTAAGAAAGGTCGCTTAACGTTAACAGATGAAAATAATATCGATATTCTTGTAGAATATCGAGCAGGTCAAACAATTGATACAACTGACCTGTATAGTATCATTGAAGGTTATGAAGATTTAGGATATGAAGTAATCTGCCTATTTCATGACTATATTAAACGTATTCGTTCCGCAACAAGAGACGGGCAAGAAGAACGTTTAAAATTAGGGGCGATTGTCGATGAGTTAAAAGCATTAGCTATCGATAAAGATATCCCAGTTATATCAGCGAACCAGCTGAACCGTGATGGTGCGAAGACAATTGACTCCGCTATGGAGTTCAATCAGAATGACTTAGCGAAATTACTAGGACGCTCTAACGTGGGTGAATCTTGGAATACGATTGAGAATAGTGACTTTGCATGTATCATCAACCGAGAGTTGAAACAGTCAACTCAAAGAATGTATCTAACATTCAAACGTATTAAGTTACGTGGAAAACCGTTATCAGAATTAACATACTTTAACCAACCGTTTGCAGAAACAAATACAATGCGTATTGAAACTGATTTAGGTGGTCAGAAGTTATCTGAAGAAACATTAGCAACAGACTTAGCCGAAGTAATCCCAATTAACACAGGTAAGATGGGACGAATGACGGCAAAAGAGCGCGAGCCTTTAACATTCACACGTACACCAAGTCGTGAGGAAAGGCTTGCAGATATTATATAAAAAAGGGTAGGTAGAGATTCTCTACCTACACCCTTGGTATGTCTTCTAGGAACGCATAGTTCTTCGTTCTAGATAGACGTTCTTCACATAGGTTAAGTATCTTATTGATGACTTCAAGTCTATCAGGATGCATAACCTTTAATGTTTTGTATTTAAAGTTAAATGGGCTAGAGCATCTATTCACTCGTAATAGAATATACCATAAGTCCATTGTACCGTATAAGTCACGACTTAATATTTTAGGATTCTGATAATACTTATCGAATTCTTTGTCGTCTAACTTAACGTCGATACAAATATCAATTAAGAAATCCATATAGCTATCAATTGCATTGGATATCGGAAAGATGTTCTCTCCGATACGTAATAGATAGTGAGTCGTAGACAATTGGATTTCACTCGTTGACCCTTCTGTTATTAATTCAGACAGGGTTGTTGTAGATTCTGGATTCGATGTTACAATCATGGGATAACCTCCTATACAGTTGTAAATTCAATTCGTTTCGGATTTCTATTTGCTATAAAGCAATTTAAACGAGTACCCAGCCAAACTTCACCGTTATAGGATTGAGACCCACTTCTAGGTGAAATGATATAGTTACAAGTGACGATACTTCCTTTGACTCGAGGTCTACAGGATACGTCATTTTGTATCATGGCAGTATTGATCTGTCTTACTGTATCTTTGGATGGGGCTATTGGAATGAATGGCATAAGTTTTGGGATATTAATATGGATAGGGGAAGCATCACGAACGTATTTGTGATAGTCCAAGTTAAATCCATTTTCCCAAATCTCTAACTCAATATCCGTCGGGTTTTCGAAGTTCATTCGAATCATCCTTTCTATCATATTAATAGATAGTTGAACTCGTCGGACGCAATCAAAAGGAAGGAAGTATCTATATGGCAATGATTACATTAAATCAAGGACAATCTGACGCACGAGCCAAACTTGTACTCTGGTGGAAAACGAAATTCAAACAGACATTCAAGTTACAAGGACCGGCAGGTACAGGTAAGACAACTTGTATCTATAGTATGATGGCTGAGGTTGGTCTAGATGTGCGAACGGAAGTATTATTCGCAACCTATGTAGGTAAAGCAACAATACCTTTACGTATGAATGGATTACAAGGAAAAACAATTCATTCTACCATTTATGACTTCGGAGTAGAACGAGTAATGGATGATAAAGGTAACTTTAAGATTGGACGAGATGACCGTTATGTTACAAAACCAACATTCCGTAGACGTGGAAGTTTGGGACCAAAGATTAAGCTTATCGTAGTCGATGAAGCTGGTATGGTTCCAGATGATATGAAACGTGACTTGGAATCATTTGGTGTTCCTATTATTGCAATCGGAGACGAAGACCAATTACCACCAGTATTCGGTAAGTCTTCTTTCATTAAGAATCCTGATGCAGTACTATGGGAAATTGTACGACAAAAAGAAGGAGACCCTATCATTACATTATCTGATATGGCTCGTAAAGGTGTTGATATCCCAGTAGGTGTCTATGGTCCACGCTGTATTGTGGTTGATGAAGACGCTATGAAACATAACTGGATATTTAACAAATCTAACATCGTTATCTGTGGGAAGAATAAAACCCGTGAGCAGATTAACGATAGAGTGCGATATGATATCAAAGGATATCGTTCACACTTCCCAATGGTGGGAGAAACAATGGTATGTCGTAAGAATAACTGGAAAGAGACTGTCGATGATATTCCATTAATCAATGGTCTATTTGGTACAGTGGAATATGTCTATCGTGAAACATTTAATGGTAGCAAAGTGCATATCGACTTCCAGCCAGACTTTATGGAAGATGATTATTTTGCACATATTCCAATGGATTACAATTACCTAACATTACCAATGAAAGATAAGGCAACGTATAGATATGGAGATGGTAACCGTTTTGAATATGGTTATGCTTCCACATGTCACCTTGTACAAGGTAGTCAGTATGGTTCCGTTATGGTATTAGAAGAGAAAATCGGGGATGAATTATTCCACCGTAAGTGGTTATACACAGCTATTACCAGAGCGCAACATACGTTAATCATTGTGAAGCGAAAAGAAAAAGCCAAAACATATAATGGTTATACATCATCTAAGTGGTACGATAATATAGCAGCTAAAAGCTGAAGGGAGAATGAAAAATAATGACAAACGAAATTAAGGTAGTAGCACACACAGACACTAGACAGGTAAATGTACGTAAAGTAAAAGCAGTACGATTAGAAGAAAAGAAGCCATCAATCATTATTGATGCAGAAACTTCTAAACCTGTAGATGATATTCGTACAGCACGAGTATCACGTGTACCAGCTATGACAGATAGCTTATTTAATATCTTAAATGGATTAACTCATTTAAAGCAGTTAATTAATGATAATGAAAAGATTGATATTGAAGATGTATTAAATGTAGTATCCGAAGGTACGTTAAATACCTTCGTTACATATTTTATGGATACTCGTATTGATAGATTAAAACGTAGCGGTACATATGATATCGTAAACTTAATTGCATCGACATTACTATTTGTACATGATTACCTATACACATTAAAAGGTAAATCAATTGTCGATCCAAATGAAATCGATGTAGTGAGAGAACTCTTAACAATGCGTACAGCTGATGTAGAGAAGTTCTATAGAGACGATTTCAACTTTGTAATGAAAGACTTTGCTGTTATGAATATGGGTGAGCACATTCCAAGTAAGAAGAAACGCTATAAAGGTTCCCAAGTATTTATTAACTTAGGAAACGGAATGTTTAAAGCAATCCCTTATAAATATTATAAGAAGTTAGATAACATGTCTCATGTAGTGATGAATTACGTAATCCGTGAATATGACCAAAGTCATTCAGAAGGAGAACCTGATTACATCGTTCACTATGAGAAAGAAGTTATCGCTACAAGTGTAACAGATATCTTTAGAGAAATCTTTGAGTATTGTAGTAAGTTTAACTTCGTTAACATGGAATTAATACATACTGGTGCGGCACTAGAAGTAGAACTAGATGACGTATTAGTAAAATTCAAGAATGGGAAAAACTCAGAGTCCTTTAGCTCTATCTATGAGTTCCTATTTAAGTATGTTCCGGGAGGTTTCTACATATGAGAGTCACTAAAGATACAACGATGAATGACCTCTTTGGAAATGACAGGCTTACAGATAGTAAGCCTGTATTCATCTCTAAGAAAGAGCGAACACAACAATTGATACAGAGTAAAGAATTCAAAGATGCTTTTAACCTGTATCATGGTAAAGGTAAACGAAAGAAAAAGAAGAAACGAAAGTGAGGAGAAACAAATGAGTCCAGAACAAATCGAATACGCATTCGAGAAATTCGGTGGTCCTATTAACATTGACCGATTACATTTAAACAATGGTCGTATGTGGACGCATCGTAAAGGTAACAGATTAAAAGAATGGAACCATAAATTATCCTTATTAATCTTTGAGGAATTTAAACCAGGTTCAGGAGATGTTATTGATCATGCAATCACGTATGATGCAATTGATAGTATCTCATTTGAAACAAAAAGAAAGTATGACCCTGATACAGATCACCGTGATCCGATTGAGAAACATGAAGATCGGGAACCAGGTGTTATCATTCCTGCGGAATAAACTTTTATACTGAGTACAACAGTATTATAGAGGACGTATACTCACCCGAATAGATAGTTGTAAAATTTAACTTAAAATATAACTATACATTATAAAGGTGAGCAACAATAAAATTATATAAGAAACCTTAGGAGGAATTTATTATGAAAAAGAAACACATCGAAATGATCAAAGCTTACGGACGTATGGAGAGCCAACGTTTATTACAACTGGAAGAAATGAAAGCTACTTGTGACCACCGTGTGGAAAAGAATAACAATCGTACAGCTTCAGCTCTTAAACCAGTTGGTGAAACTGGCACTATGTTCAAGTGCACAATCTGCCATGAGAAAATTGATCTATCAGAAATCGATGCTAATGAATTAAAAGCAGCAGCACGTTTAATTAAGAATGCTATTAATGCAATTAAAGTAACTGAAGAAGATATGCCTTTCGAGCTATTACAACAGTTCGGTGCTGCACAAGTATTATTACAAAAACTTCCAGAGTCTTATAACAGCCTGGTTGTAGAACGTCTACATGATGATCCATACCAAAACCAATACAACGCTGGTCAATTCAACCACAATGGTATTGCAAACATGGGTTACATGGACCCACGCCTAGGAGCAGCAGTTAGCAATCCATTAATCGCAATGGGTTATGAGCACCAAGGTAAGAAGAATAAAAACAAAGGTAAAGGTAAGAACAAAAATAAAAACCGTGGTGGTCGTGGATACTACCCACAATACTAAGAACTCTTAGTATACATAAGAGTATAAGCATTTGCTTATACTCTTTTATTTTTTGTAAGAATTATTCAAGGAGGAACATAGCAAATGGCTAAAGCATACAATGAAGATTCCATCGAAGTCATAGAGGTCGATGTCGAGCGGATTAAAGAACGCCTTAATATGTACATCGGCTATACCAACGCCAAAGCAGTCATCCATTTGATTAAAGAAATTATTCAAAATAGTTTGGATGAAAGTATGGTCGAGGATTCGACTTGTGATGAGATTACTGTACTATACGATGAAACAACTAAGATCGCTTCTATCATAGATAATGGTCGAGGCATTCCTCATGGAAGTATAGTAAAAGCATTTACATATATTCAATCAAGTGGTAAGTTCAAGAAAGGTAAAGATAGTTCATATAAGTACGCGGCAGGTGAGAACGGTGTCGGTGGTACAGCAACGAACGCTTTATCAAACTTTATGGAAGTAACTTCATTCCGTAATGGGAAATCATTCAAAGTACGATTCGAGAATGGTTATCCTGTATCAGAAGAATGGGGTAAATGTCCGAAGAGTAAAACAGGTACAATTGTTACGTTCCAATGTAACGAAGATATCATTGGTAAATACGATGGAGCAATTGGTGGACCTGTAACGGATTTATGTGAGATTCTAGCTTATCTTGTACGTGGTGTAAAAATCGTATCAGAGATTACACCAAAGAAAGGTAAGAAAGTTATTCGTCATGAATTTAAACCGAAGAATGGTATCGTTGATTTATTAGCAAAAGCAGCTGGTAAAGATATGATTATGGAACCAGTCTACTTCTATGTGGAAGATGAAGATAAAACTGTTGAGGTTGCATTAACATACTCTCCACATGTAGAAGAAAATATTATTAGTTTCGCCAACTACTGTACGACAGTTGACCATGGTACACATGTACAAGGATTCAAGACTGGTCTATCAAACGTTGTCGGTAAGTTTGTACGCGAAGAAGTATTAAGTAAAACAGAGAAAGACAAATTAAATATCTCTACGGATGATGTGAAGATGGGTCTTGTAGCAATCGTCAATGCACGACATGTCGAAGCTCATTTCATTGGACAGGTTAAAGAGAAGATTGATAACGAAGACCTGAACCCGTTCGTGAGAAAAGCAACAACAGCAGCTTTACAGAAATGGTTGAAAGATAAACCAAATGATGCAAAGCGCTTAGGTAAGTACATTAAAGATATTGCAAAGGCACGTTTAGAAACTCAGAAGTTACGTAAGTCTATTGTTAAGACTGAAATGAATATCTTCAATAGCGAGTTTCCTAAGAACTATAAACCTGCTAAGTTAGATAAAGCAAAAGGTGTTGACTTAGAATTAATCATCATTGAAGGGGAATCGGCTGGTGGTAGTGCACGTGAAGGTCGTGACGATAACCAAGCATTATTCTACCTGAAAGGTGTATTACCAAATACATATGATGCTAAGATTGCAGCAGCACTACAGAATGATGAGATACGCGGTCTAGTCAATGTATTAGGCTGTGGTATCGGTAAGAACTTCGATATTAAGAAATGTAAGTTCAAACGCATCATAATTATGACAGATGCCGACATCGATGGATACTTCATCACAAGTCTAGCGTCTACATTCTTTACAGTTCATATGCCAGAACTTGTTATCAATGGTATGGTCTATAAAGTGGTTCCACCACTGTATAAGATTAAAGAACGTAAAGGTGATTTATATCTGAAAGATAATCGTGAGTATTACAATTATGTGGATGGTCTTATTGGGAATCAATTAGAGATTGCTGACTTAAAAGGCAAGAAGCTTCCACATGATAAAGTAGCTGAGTTATTATATAATAACCGTCAGTACTTACGTACTCTAACAAAACTAGGTAATCGTTTTGCAGTAAATCCTACGTTATTAGAAAACATGGTTTACTACTACGATAAGCCAAGAGAGTTAACGAAATATATGAAGACTCTTCCATACTTAAAGTCTGAGAAATTTAAAGATGGAAGTCTTATTATCACAGGTGTATATGATCGTGAGTTCCAGTACTTAAAGCTTCATGATAAACTGATGAAAAAAGTAGACTCATTATTACATTACATCTATAAAGTAAATGATGGAATGGTTCACTTCAAAGTGAATGGCGAACTAATGACATTAGGTCAATTAATGGCTATCGTTAAGAAGTTTGAACCAGAGAATAAGGAACGTTATAAAGGTTTAGGACAGATGTCTCCAGACCAACTATGGGAAACAACATTAGACCCTGAAGAACGTAACTTGATTCAATTGGTATCGGAAGATATCGAGCATGATACAAAACGTTTCGCTGTCTTACATTCGGGTAAGAAAGCAGCAGCGGAAGAACGTAAGAAATTAATGGCTGCCTTCAAGATTAGTTTCGAGGATATTGATACTTAATAGAAGAAGGACAATATAATAAGATACTTGACAGGAGGAGCCAATAGAATGGTTACAAAAAAGAAAACAAAGAAAACCGATGAAATAAGAGTAGCAAGAGTAAAACGTGTCGAAGAATTTAATATCTTTGATTACAATAAAGCTCTGATGATGATATTTAATAAGAACGTCAACTTAGCACGTTCCGTACCCCATGTATTTGATGGGTTAAAAGTAGTAGAACGTCGTGTACTATACGCGATGTTCTTTGACCATAAAGGTAAAAAGAAAAAGGTTGCTGAGATTATTGGTACCGTTATTGGTAAGTATCACCCTCATGGTGATTCTTCACCATATGGTACATTAGTAGGACTAGGGCAACATTGGAACATCTTCCCGCTTATGATTAAACCAGATGGAAACTATGGTTCTCAATATGGTGACACAGCAGCGGCTATGCGTTACATTGGAGCACAAATGACAGAGTTTACAGTAGATGCTTACTTCTCTGAATGGAGTAAGACTGTAACAGACTTCAATGAATCCTATACAGGGGAATACATTGAACCAGAATATCTACCATCAAAATACCCAATGTTATTCATTAAGAGTATCTTCGGTATTGGTAAAGGTTTAATGACAGGTATTCCACCGTATAACTTAATTGAACTATTTGACTTAACAATCAAACTGATTGATAACCCAGATTTAAAGAAAGTATGGTTAGTACCTGATATGCCAAACCGTTGTCTAATTGTCGATACAGACTTTAAGACAATGTGTGAAACAGGAGAAGGTAAGTTCCGTACTCGTGGTGAACTGATTGTAGAAGATGGGGATTTAATCATTACATCATTACCATACGGAGTTTCAATGGACCCATTAGTTGCAAAGATTGTAGAACTTGTTAATGATAAGAAGTTCGAAGGTATTGCAGATATTTATGATGAGTCTCCAAGAAAAGAGAGAAAGAAAAAAGGGAAAGGTGTAGCTTCAACAGAGCCTGCCAAATTCCGTACTCGTATTAAACTCAAGAAAGGATTCAATCCTGAGAAAGTGAAAGAAGCGTTGTATCGTTCCACTCCGTTGGAGTCTACACATGTGGTACGATTAGAAGCAACATTCGACTATCAGAACTATCGTTATAGTTTAAAATCAGGATTGTTAGATTGGATTGAGTTACGTCGTGAAACAAAACGTCGTATCTATGCAAACCAATACTCTACAATTAGTAGACGTATTCATATTCTTGAAACATTAATCTCTATCTTATCTAGTAAGGGCGGAGATGCAAAGTTATCCAAACTTGCAAAAGCTTCTCGTAACCGTGGTCAAATGGTTGAGAAGTTAATCAAGGACTTTAAGCTTACTGATATCCAAGCAGAAGCAATCGCTGATATGAAAATGTACCAGTTATCAATAGATAACATGGAGTCATTTAAAACAGAGAAGAAAGACCTTGAAGCAAAATTAAAAGAAGTTTATGATAAGATGTCAGATGACTCTATCGTAGATGAAGAAATCAAAGCAGAGTTACGTGAAGGGAAAAAGAAATATGGACGCAAACGTTTATGTGATGTAGTGTCTATTTCTAGTGAACCTCACGTACCAGATACAAACCATACTATCGTTATCACAAAGAAAGGGCTTATTAAGAAGCTTCCTAACAATGTAGACGGGGTAGGGTTCATCGAACCTAAAGATAAAGCAACTCAGATTATGAAATTGAATAATAAAGAGTCTTTATTGGTATTTGATGAAACAGGAAAAGTATATTCAATCGCAGTCAATGATATACCTGAATCAGCATTAGATGAAGCAGGGGTATTATTAAATAGATTAATCGGTATCGGTTCTCACCGTATCGTATCTATTCTAAAGAAATATGATGACTGTGATAAGAAAGATGATAAAGGTCCATTCTATGTATTTGCTACAGCAAACGGAATGATTAAACGTTCTCATTGTGGTAACTACAGTAAAGTAACAAAAGGTGGACTTGTCGGTATTGTATTAAAGAGTACCGATAGACTGGTATCTGTTATTGAGGTGAAAGGTAATAAAGACATTGTCTTATATACTCGCTCAGGACACGGTATCAGATACAATACAAAAGAAATTCCAGCTACGTTACGTATGAGTTCTGGTGTAATCGGCTCACGATTAACAGAAGAACAAATGCATGTAACGGGTGGTGTAAAAGGTATGACTCAAATCATGCGAGGAGATAAGTACCTATTCATGTTAACAAACAAAGGTAATGGTAAGAAATCACCACTGGTTAACTTCACTGATATGAAACGTGGAGATGAGAACGTTCAGTTGTCAGACTTACGTGAAGATGAAATAATCGTGGGAATCAAACCTGTCAAAGAAGATGCAATTATTGATGTATTTACTTCTGAGAAGACAGTAGAGATTAACATTACTGATGTACCTGAACTAACTCGTAGAGCGAAAATGAAAAAGCTTATGGGAGTTCGTAAAGGAGAAAACATTATTGATATAAACTAAGAGATGAGGATATCCTCATCTCTTTCTTTTATTTTTTTATAAGGAGAGGATAGTATGCACATTTATAAGATTACAAATGGTAATGTATGGGATGGAGGATGGGACTATACCTATATATTACATCCTAACGAATTCAGTGAGCAAGATTTTAAACTTATTTTAGCAAGTGTAATACAGTTTGCTAAGTTAGAAGATAGAACGATAGATGTAAATGAGATTGAGAAGATTTTATGTGAAGACCACGGATTTATATCATTAGAACGTGGTGTAACACTTAGTCAATCTATCGATAAACGAAAGTGGAATAATGATGAAGAATAAATAGTAATAACCATACCCTGAGCTATACATTATCTTAGTGGTATGATAAAAGAATACCAATAAATTATATAGTATGTAAAACATACTGAGGAGGAACTAGCATGAAAAACTTAGAACAAATTGTACGAACAATCGCAAGAAACCAGAAAGCATTAATGGGTAAAGATATCGTTTGGGATATCAAAACCTATGATGATATTGAAGGCACTATCTTAGAAGAGATGGATAATAATCAAGGGATGGTAGAAATGGAACCTACTGACGGGCAGTTTAACGTTACATTCCATATGCTTACGAATTGCTACCATCACTGTAAAGAAACGAATAGATTAGAATCATTTGAAAATAGATTTAAAGATTACATAGAAGGACTAGGACTTCAATTAAATGAAGAAGTGTTTACGGTACTTCTATTCCTACATGAAGTAGGTCATGTACAGTTTGAAAAGACTGTACAAGAGTTTGATATATTACGCGAAGCATTCATGATTAATCAGATTCAAGTACATTCATTATCATTAGGATTTGAAGAAAAAGATATGAATGATCTACGTTCCGAAGGGTTAAATGTACCTACATTCTTTAATTCCATTGAATGTCATTGTGATATATATGCAATAAGTCATTTCCTACCAACTTGGAATTTATTAAAGAATGCTGAACTGGTAGGAGGTAATCAATAATGACTGAATTCTATCAGCAACATCAAGGTCAAACATTGCATATACAATATACTACTATAGAGTTAGGATATTCTAATATTGGTCTTATTGTAATATATATTAAAGATAGTCAAGATAAAGTTATATCTAAATCTGTAAAGACTTTACATATAGAATTCGTTCCTACAGGTCTTGCTGATAAAAAAGATGTGAAAAAGATTATGCTACATATGGCATCTAAAGGTAATGAGTTCTATGACCATCTACAGGCTTGGTTCCTTACAAAAGGTGAGGTTCATGTTATAGATAGACTGGTGCATATTGATAGACGAGTAATGTTACCTAAAATGAGAAAGAAAGCAAAGAAAGGTATGGGAGGGTGGTCTAAGAGTCACATTGACCATCTACAAATGATGTTAGCTCAGAATGATGAGAACGGTATTTAGTCAACTTCTATAGATGATGAAACAATTTAATAGACCATATTATAGGAGGAAACTAAAATGAAAAATAATTTACACGCTTACTATATCCATGAAGGATTATCACGTGAGGATGAACCTGTAATCTTATTACATGAAGAAAAGTTTACAGAGGAAGAATTTAAAAAGAAATATGATAATCTTCTAGAAGTTAAGAAGATGACTGAAAGTATTACTGGTGATAAAGTTGAAATGTTGGACTTCATTACAACTACTCTATGTTCCGAGTACGGATTCGTGAACGCTAATGAGAATATTTGTATCACAGTAAATTTAAATAAAAATCTGATTGAGAAAAGTCCAAGAGACTCCAAGGAGGAAACAGCAGAATGAAAAACCTTTTAGAAGTCTCAATAATACAAACAAAAACAGTTAACAAATCAACGAAACCTCAAAAAAGAGGTTTCGTTCTTTTAATAGAATCTTTACATGAAGGTAATACTTTCATTAAATATGATTCATTAGATCAGCTTAAATATGAGTTATATCATGATGGAATACAGAAGATATTAGCTGATCATAAGCTACATCAATTCTTAGCATTACTGAATGACAATATGGGTCAATACGTGTTGAACGGAATCGAAACATGTGTTAGAACGGAGATTGTTGATGACCCCGATTTTAATTTTGCAATAAATCTTATAGCTAAACATATTCGTCGAAAGTATCATTTTAATATGAATATTGATATAATGGGCGTTGTGATAGCTAATAATATAAGCGATGTATTTATACAGTGCTTAAAAGAAGAACGAATTTTAAGCAAAGATGAAATGAATAATTTAGTTGACGAATTATATACAAAATACTTTACGAAAGAGGCTAGAAAAATGTTTACTAATAAAAAGACTTATGCAAATGAAATCTTAATTACAGAAGGAAAAGGGGATATTGACATGACAAACTTGCCATTACAAGGAAAACTAGTAACAGAAATTCCAGGAACTATTCGTTCAGAACGTAATGGTAAGGTATTCGTGCATAAAGAAACTGATCCAAACGGAATACCGCTTGCAGTAGAATATCCTAACGGACAGGTGTTCATGCCAAATCCAATGCATTATTCAGGAGGAAGACAAACACCACCTCCAGTACAATTAACTTCAGATGAAATAGATTTAATGGATGTATCTAATATGTATCCAACTCAAATTAAAGATATTCTTAAAAATAAATAAGTATTAAACAAAACCTACTACTATAAAAAGGGAGTAATTAAAATGGCAAAACATGAGACAAATACTAAAAATATGTTAAAAGCATTAAGAGATGTTAGTGAAAGAAATAATAAGTTATATGGATTAGGTGCAGGTGAGAAACGTTATGTAAAACAGGATATCGGAAATATGGAAGACGTGCATCGAGAGTTTAAGAAACCTGAAGAACTTGAAAATGGTACGGGGTATAAAGATGGAGAAGTAATTGATCTTCAAAGAAACGCTTTATTTGATTTAATTGATGGGTTGTGTGATGTAATTAAAGACCATGGAGTCCATGATGACTTCGAAGTACCAAGAGGTATCGGTAAAGTTCCATTCATAGATGATATGGAATTTACAGGATTTAACCCTGGTGAAATAGCATATATTGAACCATTGCACGCGAGCCATTACACTGGAATGAAAACATCACACTTCTATGATATCTATGGGAAAGCTGGTAATTATTCTACGCCTAGATATGCGCCACGTACAATGTCAGCATACACTATGATGCACCATATTATACATGGTACTGATATGCTTAACTATGATATGGAGATGGACCTTAGAGGTAGATACCGTCGTATTATAGGGTATGACTTTAACGAAAGTGCTGACTGGAGTTACGAAGCAATTACATTAACAAAGATTCCATTACACTACGTTGCAACATATCGTAACTCTCGTATGCTATTCTTATTAACATTAGGCTTTACTACAGCTCTAGCTGACCCAATGTTAAAACGAGTATTCTGGTACAGTATCGAGCATAATAGTATCATACCGAAAACGAAATCTGAAGTAGAAAAAGATATGGATAACGTTCGTAATGCATTAAAGCCTAATAAGGTGGTTCCTCAATTAGTTATATGGGATTCTATTAGTGCGTATCAGCAACCTAGACCTTTAAGAGGATATTCACATCCTAAGACTAATAAGAAATGGGGAGTTCAATAATGAGTAATGGATTCAGAGTAACAGGACCAAATGGGGTAAAATTTGATATACTTAAAGGAAGAAAGAATTTTAATGAAAGAACTGTAACAGTACCGCCCGAATTATTAGGGAAGGTTGATCTTTCAATACCTGCTAGTGAGGATGTAGAAAAGTATATGAAGATAACTGTTGACGGAGACCCATTAGCGAGTGCACCGCTAAAGCCTCGTGATCAAGGTGAGATTCTGCCACCGCGTCAACGTGCATTAAGTGAGGATAATATCGGAACTTCTGATAGAATCGTTTATCCTAGTATTTACGATGTAATTTATAAGAATGATCCGAATGTATCTGGATTCACTTATGAGCTTGAACAGCAGGAAGAAATTGATAATGCTAGAGAATTCTTCGATAAAAAATGGAGAGAAGCAAAAGCTAATGGGAATGAAATAATGGCTATGATGTACCGTCAAGGTCGTGATTCTTCTTATGGTAAAATGGACACTAAGATCATAAGACGAAGTGTGAGATAAAAAGAGAGATACCCAAAAAGGGTATCTCTTATTTTTTTTGTAAAGATTTCGATGTTTCCATCTGACGGTAATTATGATTGTCTCTCGTCATATGAGTTGGTAGATATTCTTTAAAGTCTCCACCTATTATAGATGATACTTGATAGTACATAGCAGATGCATATCTACGTTTATTTTGTTGAGTTTTAATATATAACTCATCTAGACCTTTTAACTCTTTTTCACATTGCTTAATATCTTCTAATAATAGCTTTTTCATACGAGGGTCTTTAATGGACTTCTCATGAGCTTTCAAGTATTTTAATTGGTCTTTACAACGTGTGATTGAGTTAGGATGTACATATCCTAAGAACCCTACAATCTTAGACGTTGTATTAATAATATCAGTAGGTAGTGTTAATAACTGGAATGCGGCTGTCGAACCCTTTGTCGGGTACTTCATGTCGCTTCCAGCCGTTGTTCTACCAATGTCAAATTTTTTTTGTCCTGATATTATATCTTGACCATATCCGAAGGACGTTGCAAAGTTATCAGCAAACTTCTCATTCTGGTATCCATCACCATTCGTAAACATTGCTAACGCAAACATCGGTAATGATGCAAATGACATAGCAGCTTTTGTCACAATACCCGCCATATATTTAGAGAAGTATCTGATATGTTCATAGATATAGAAGAATGGAGCAAAGATACTTACCATTGCAATACCAGCACCTTTTAGGTTATTAAGAGCTAAATCTAATTCAGCTAAAGATTTATTCTCACGGATAAAATTAGCCGCCGCAATACGTAATTTATCTCCACCTGGAATATAACTTGTTAGTGCCTGTGCTGTTAGGAGTTTATCTTTCAGCTTACCTTTATCGTTCATCAATTCTAATAGGATACTTTTCATAATAAAAATACCTGATGTTAAACGATATGCTACAGATAACTCTCTATCATCGTAGTAGAAGTTATGACCGATTTCATGTAAGATGACGGCTAGATATTCACCTGCTGTTAATCCGGCTAATGTAAACATTTCTAATCCACATACACAGTATAGTGTTTTATTAGAATCAGCGGTAAACTTGATAGTCTTTCCATCATTGATTCTTTTATTCTTTTTTGTTAAATCTTTTACAATATCATCGATATTGAATCGAGTGAGGATAGTATAAGCATTGGCATAACCCATAGCTCTCAGCTCAAGGATAGCTTCTTTAAAGCCAAATAGCTTACCTAAAATCTTCTCTACTTCTCTTATTTCCTTTATCATAGAGTTCGTAACGTTAGCGTGTGTACCATTAAATCCAGCTAACGCTTCTAATCGAATCTTCTCTAAATGCTCCTCACATTTTAATAAATCAGGATGTTTACCGAAATACGCTTCCGATAAAACTTGCTCTTGGACGGAACTATGTATCATTTTAAATCCTCCTTTTGTTTTATTCAACCATGTTATCTAATTGTTTAACATCTAAATAAGCTTAGTATATAAAGAAAAGGGGGTAGTACTACATGGCGAAATCCACAAGTAGTAAGCTACTGGTAGAGACTCTCTATCCGACCGTTGACAAACATCTAAAGAACAAGGCTCATGTAAACGAGCTAGTAAAAGGTGCTAGACATTATCTTGATCGAAACTCGGATAAGATTTTCGACTCAGGACTAACGTATAAAGTTACATTCCTAAATCAGGATAAAGAAGTGATTATGAAGGGTGCAAACTTAACTGCCCTTGAAGTAAAGTCTACAATCCGTCAATCAGCCTACATTAAAGATAACTGGCGTATTATGACGGAACCGATTAACGTAACAACAGCATTGATTGCTCGTTACTTTACATTGAATAAAATGGATGATGAATTACGTTTATTCTTAATCTTCTATTCATTCTACTTCTACTCATCTCTACATAATAAATACTTTAAGTATGGGGTAGTGGAAAACGTTATGGGATATACGGTTAATAACTTATCGAATAAGTACCTATTAAAACGATACGGTTCTCTGTTTAAATCCATTGAGCATATCGTTATGAAATCCCATGAAACATACAAAGACAGACTAATCAATGGAGAAGATGGTGACTTAGCCACTTATATCCAATCTATTAAAGTACGTTTAAATGATATGGTGAAACATATCTCAAATGCGTATTATGATGACCATAGAGCAAAACAGTATCTAAACTTCGATAGTGATAACTACGATGAAGATAACTTCCATTTAGCTGATAATAGCTCCTATGCAATACAGCGTATTGCCGATGGATGTGTTATCCGATTAAATACCTATGGTCCTGACATGAACTTTGCTAAACTTGCAGCTCGTATTAATAAAGTGAGTATTAGTGAGATTCGAAACGTTATTACGCATTTAGGTAATAACGAAACAGATGAGATTAAACGTATGTGCGAATTAATCTTACAGTTATTCTTATTTGACAATGCAAATAAGGTAGAAGATGTTCGTTCTGACCGATTCTTCATGGAGTGTACAGAGCTGTACAAGAAGAGTAATACGAACGATAAAGTCGTATTAGAAATTAAAGCAATCCTAGACAGATGGCTGAAGAAGTATAGTGTCAAATATACGAAGTCAAATCGTGAAGCAACACTATCGGACTTCCGTCGTGCAATCTTTATGTACTTTGTTATTCATATCCAGCAAAGTGCATCTTACTAGGAGGTTAGATTATGGAGATTAACAGTAACGATAGATTTACTATGACACCTCAGGTGCCAAATTTATTAAATGATATGCAAGGGTTTACTATAACTGACAATGGACATTATGAGAATTATGTTGCAGCAAATATGTTTAAAAATGATTCTAGTTCATATTTCCATCATATAACTTCAACCTCTGCAACAGTTGAAGTACGGGCACCATTTAAGATGAAATTCGATCACATTATGATAGAACCTGCTACAAGCGAATATCATGCGCCGAATTTCACATTAACAAATGGGTTTACATCATATGGGACATGGTCACATAGTGCAGTAGCAAATGAATCTCCAAGATTATATGATTTAGGACAAATAATAGAAACAAATTATTTATTCATGAATCTAAAGTCTGCAAAAGGTGATTCATATGTATTCCTACGGAATATGCAATTTTATTTAAGTATAAACGAGTATCAGTTACTTGGTATGGATGGTAAATTATATGCGGTAACTGATAGTGGATTAGAAATGGTTTCACAAGATGTTGATAACACTTCAATAGAGACATTCAAATCAAAAGGTAAGCCTGTAAAACATCTTAATGGTAATGTGACCGTAAATGGTCAAACGATAAAAACCTTAGATATGATTAAGAATCAAACTGATAAATTTTCTATACACATGGTTAAGAAATAGAATTCCGACATTACTATAATAGACTAAAGGAGGAATATTTATGGCAATGACGCCAGCAAAACGTAAGAAAATGGAAGACTTGATTTACGGGACTTTTAATATATTAGACAAGACAGGAAAGAATACGCAGAAGTATAAAGAACGTTATTCTAAAATGTCTAATGAGCAATTTGATAAAGAGATGAAGAAGTTCTTAAATAATCCAGATGCTTACTTCTATCTGGAGATTGAACCATACGCTGTAGAGGTATCGATGAAGGAAGCGCAGAAAGCGGCAGACTTCTTAAAAGTGCCTTTATTCGAACATGTTATCATGCCATTTGCTAATCCCGAAGGTGACCCAGTTGTTACACAGCAACCGGTACTAACAGGATACATTCATATTAAACGTGTACAGCAAATGGTATCGAAAAAGAATAGTATGTCTATTCATATTGGTCAACGTAATCCGAAGACTGGTATGGTTAGTGGTGACGATAAGAATGCTCGTGCATCTGACGTTGAGAATATCGCTCTTATTGCGGTAGGGGCAAAAGATTCTATGAAGGAATTAATCGGAGCACGTTCCGACGACCTTCGTGCAAAAACAGAAATGTTGAAACGTATTAAAGATGACGGGTATGTGAGTCTTGAGGATATCCCTTCTAATAAAACGGATAAGGTAGCATTAAATACTTTAGATGTATTCTTTACATGTGCAGGATTAAAAACAAACCTTGTTACAGATGGTTTAGCATTACCTCGCACATTGAATAATCTAAATAAAGATGTAAGTTCTATATCTGCGAAGTACAATAAATAAATACTATTGCAGTAACATCTTAATAGCTAACCATAAAGAGAAAGGAGGAGAAACACATGCCTGAACAAGGAGAATGGCAAATGCTAACTGAAGTAGCATGGGGTGAGGTCGGTATCGACCCAAACAAAGTAGCAGAACTTACTGATGAAGAAAAAGAAAAGCTACGTAAACAAGGATTACTGAAAGATAAAGAGTAGGGCTTATGCCTTACTCTTTATTTTTTTATCATGAGGAGGAGAAACGATGTATTACGATTATGAAACTTCAAATAAATCATTTACAGATTTAGTAGAGAAAATGAAGAAACGAGGACATAATGTAGAATTTATTCTACAATTAAATGACAAGGATTTAGTCCATGTGGACCCATTTAATCCAACCCTCGATGAAGTTATGCAGAATAAAATTATAAATGAAGTGGAACGAAACTTCTGGTACTTTGCACGTGAAGTTGCACGTATTCCTACATTTGAAAAAGGTGTTACTCGACCGGTAACAGCTCATAGAGGAAATATTGCGTTATGGTCGATTATGCAACATGGATTTAATGTATATAGTGAATTGCCTAGACAATTAGGAAATACAATGAATACCGCAGTATTTGTAACATGGAAAAATATTTGTGAAACTAAGTTTATAACTAGTTGTGTATCGGATAGCCCTAATAATGCTATGCATAATATTAATCGTATGCAAAAATTATATAATATTCTTCCTAACTATTTTATTGATATAGCAGGCTATATGACTTCACATAATCCAACACAAGCTACACTTGTAGAAAAAGGGAATACAGTATATGTTGATTATTTGGATAGTGAGCATGTATCACCTGGTGCAATCCGAGTAGAAGCTGAGAGAAATGAAAGTAACATCAAATGGATTGATCACTTTACATACTTAGCTTACAATGATCTTATTCTTGATATATATTTAACAGATTGTCATCATAAGAGTACTCGTCAAGTTGTATTAACATCCTCTATCGGCTTTGATAATGATAGACGTGATGTAGCAGCTCAAAGACTGATTATGGGTTCATTGAAATTCGATGAGTCGATGTACGATATGACAATCCATCAGTTACAGAAAGAGTTAGAAAAATATCCAAGTCAAATGATTTACATTACATTTAACCCATTGGAAATGGACATGGATGAGAAATATATTTTAGAACAAATTCCAGCTATGTGTGGAGATTTATATTCTATTATGAAAGAAATCTTTATGCAACGTCCAAGTCATAGCTTAATTAATTCTGTAAAACATATGAAAGAAAAAGGTGTCCCAGACCATGTAATTGAGAAAGTAATTGCACGATATGTCGAAGATATGACGGTGAAGTACGATGATTAGTCATGTAGTATTTTGCACATTGTTTATTACTCAATTCGTGGGACATCGGATAGGTGACTATCTATTACAAACAAATACGCAAGCATTAAAGAAAACAACAGATGAGGACGCGCTAATTCGTCATTGTCTAGTATACTCAATAACTATTGCGTTACTAGTTCTAGCAATGTTTAACTGGAAATATGCCTTAGTCGTATTATTCCTAACATTAGCTGAGCATCTATTTATTGATACACGTAAACCAGTTATCTGGTGGAAGATGTTAATCGAGAAACATATAGCTAGAAATAAAAACTTCAAAATCGAAGATTTACCATTCTTCGTAATGATTGAAGTAGACCAGTCTATACATCTCGTTAGAATCTTCTTAATCTCATTAATATTAGCCCACCCAATCGCATGGTTGACGCTATAATTTCATGTATCGTATTCCATATATGTGGAGTCGGTACAGCAGCGGGAATCTATTGGATCGGCAAACTGAATAAGTTTGAACGAGCTGGGAAATGGGTATCAATTACATATCTTGTATTATTAGTGATGCAAGATATTGTGCATATTGTATTATGGGGGCTTAATATATAATGACACTCAAAGGATTTCTATTGCTATTATTATTTATAGCATTCTTATTTGAAGTATGGATAATTAAAATTATGCACGATATAGGTATGGGTGGATTTAAGGTAGCATTTGCTATAATAGCGTTAGCTACACTATTCTTACTACTTTGTGGCTTATTCGTTGCAGTATTTATGATGTAGAGCTTATTGCTCTACATCTTTTTATTTTGAGGAGGAATTCACATGGCAAAAGATTTATTTATTGCAGCTATAATATTAATGGTTTGTACACTGTACGCGCTTTATCTTGAAGTGACAGGTAAGCATGTCTTTAATCGATTTATATTACCTATATTATTAATTGTCTTTCCTGTCCTTAGTTTAATCTTTCTTCAAGTATCATGGATGATACTTATAAGAGGAGGTAATTAAAATGAAAATAATTGTGTACATTATATTGGAAATACTATCCATATTTGCATTCGGGCTGAATTGTTATTTTATATGGACAGTACGGAATAAAAATAAATTAGAATTAGCGTCACTAATCGTTACGCTACTATTAACGATCTTATTTATAAAAGGGATTACTTCGTTAATAGTAAATTACTAGGAGGATAATAAAATGACAAAAACAGGAAAAGACTTATTAGCACATGTGGTAACTATAACAGAAGGAGAGTATGAAGGTGCTGGAGGTTATATCTCTAAATATGTACCGAAGAAGAAATCCGAAACAGGAGAAGCTTATTATGAAGCTTGGGTTACCCATAAAGGACAGCTTGCACATGTTGCAGTATATCCTAACGAATTTGAAGTTCGAAGCAGTAGCCCACTACCATGGGTGTCTCGATAATAATTGAAAAAGTATACGACTATATATTATATAGGTGAGAAACCAATACATTATATAAGGGAGAGTTTTGAATGAGAAACTTAGCAGATACTTTAAAAATTAGTGAACCAGGAGTTCACGTAATAGCAGGAGCAGTAGGTGACAGATTAACAACGTCTGCCCTACACCTTGCATTGGAAATGGCATCTAAATTAGAGCATAAAGAAGGACAGAAACGTCCAGCAATTATCCTATTTACAAGAGACTTAGGAGCACACGACTTCATGAAGTATGTATCAGACGAAGGTCAATACCCTAATGTATTGAACCGTATACATGAAAAGAATGTCGATATGTTATTCTTTAATACATATGATAGAGTATTAAAAGATTTAGAGTATGAAATCTTAAACGCGGCAAATACGTATGATATTAAAGCAATCATAACAGATGCGATTGTTTCCCTACGAGGAGAAGAAGAATCACGAGCATTGTTAGATACAATTGTATTTGCACATTCAATGAGAAAGCAATTTGATATACCTGTTACGATAGGTGTACGTATTAACTTAGCACAAGCTAAAACATTGATTCATGTACATGATGAGATTCGTAGTATTGGTAAGATACCTCATAACTACGATGTAGATACAGCTCTACGATTCATGTCTCATCATGAGTTACTAGATATTCATTTTAGTAAATCGAATGAATTAGGTGGACAGCCACCATTAACAATCAATACAAATAAAGAATTCACATTTACAGCGGAGGAGTTTTAATATGCAAATCACATTAACGAACTATCCAAAAATATTCTTTGATACACCTGGGTTACATGTAATAGTGGCTCATACTACAAACAAAGAAAATGTAGAAAAATTTATGATAAATGTGGCAGCACAATTCCTAAACATGCATGTTACACCTGACGATAAACCGTTTACTGTAGTAGGTCCTATGTACCATAATTGGGAAGATCGTTTAAATAAATTAGGACAAGAGAATCGATTCATGTATGATCGTTTTATGGAATCCTACAATCCATTCGCTTCAGTTAAGTCTGATTTTATCAGTCAGTCTGAAGAACCTGGTGTAACAAATTATCGTGCAGGAGTAGCAAATGCTTTTATGAGTTTGACACACGGTAACAACTGGGGTATGCAAACAAGTGAGGATGCTCTTGACCGTCTGCATGAGATGGCAATGAAGCATAATATCCCACTTGTACTACCAGCGCTTATTGATCCAACAGTATTGGATATTACGAGTAAATCATTCTTAAAGAAATATGAGAGTGTATTATTAATGCCAAGACCCAAAGATAATTTCCATCCAATCATGCCGTTCTACCATAAGACATTGACCGAAGGTGAAATGTTATATATTAATACGGCTGAATACTTATTTTAATTACTATAACCCTAGCAGATAGCTAGGGTTACTTTTATTTGAGGGGGATTTATTATGTTAAAAGTTTCAAGATTTCATAATACAAATTGTGTTATCGGTGGTGATAAGATTGAAGGTCTTATGGCAATAAAAAGCGACATCGGCATGTTTGATACGTACGCTGCTTTATTGCGAGATATTTTAGAATCGAATCCTGATGTTAAAGCAGACGAGGGTAAAATACCTCTGATACTAATTGTAACAGATGGTGAATTTACTAGATTATATGAAACTAGAACTCATATTCATATTAAGACAATCATTGCAGACTTCTCAGCAGATATTAAATATATCGACTATATCAACGAAGTATTAACGACTGTGGAAGAGTATAAGAATTACCAATTGATTAGCGTATTTATGGATGCACAGATGGCTGATATCGATGACTGTTTAGATATTCGACAAGAATATCCAGACATTCCAATCCTAGTAACAAATTCAAGATATATAACAGAGGAGGATATAAAGAATGCTCAAAATAAATAATGTTTATTTACAAGAAACTTTCTTTAAAGGTGAAAAAGAAGTGGATGGATTATTCCTAATGGAGCAATTCTTATTCCATGAAGATATATTATCTATTGCTGATGACATCATCAAGTCGAATAGAGAAGTGAAAGTAGATGAGGGTAAAATACCTTTACTATTAGTTATCGTACAAGATGACGAAGATGAAATATTAGAAATGATTCACGAGGATGAACCTATTCATGTGAAGACTATTCGTTCAAAGGTAACCCCTCTTGATGTAGATAAATACAGTGAGCAAATCACAGAAGCAATGCAAAAAGATGAATTTAAATTATATCAATTAATCGGTATCCTTATCGACGATATGATGATTGACTTCGAAGATTGTGTTGATATATCTAGTGTATTTGAATATCTGCCAATCATGGTTGCAGATTCAGCATTACTATAAAACTAAATTATATTAAGGGAGAGAATAATAATGAAAACAATGATAAAAGCATATAACGTACCAGGAGCACATTTAGTAGTTACGACAGGTGACTATTTGGCATTACATTCATATCTTACAAATATTGCAATGGGATTTATGACCGTAGCAAATAGAGAACATAATGTCGATGAAACTGTTATTTATTTTAATTCTAACAGAACGTGGGATCAGATATTAGTATCTGCTGCCATGCATGACTTATCGAATGCTAGTCACTTTGCAAATAGAATAAAAGGTAAGAAAGATGTATTTGCTACAAGTGACCTATTCGTACACGATGACCCGATTAATATTATTTCAGGTAAATACCCTGGAGAGAAGAAACAGCATATCCGAGCTATCATTATCGACTTAAAAGTAATTGACGCTGCATGTATATCGACTACAAAAATTAAACGTCTTGTTGATTATGCATGGCAATTACAGGTTCCTGTAATTATCGGTATGGATTGTATAGACTATCCTTTAACTCCATATGATATTAAGAATGATAAATGGGATAGTTCTCTTAAATCAGAGTTCTTATCTATTCTTGAAGATGTACAGTCACTTCATCATGTATTACATAATATGGATACCCATGATGTTCATGTATATAAGAACCGAGCATTTAATTTAGATATCCACCATTTAGAAGATGCACTATACGTTTAAAATTTAACCTATAATTTAACTATACATTATATAGGTGAGTCAATATAAAAAATATATTTAAGGAGTTGATTTTCTATGTAATTCTACATTACATGAAACAAAGTATTGTGGGAAAAACCTACATATAAAAATATAATTAGACTGAGGAGAGAGAAATATTATGACACTTAAAATTGGAGTAATCGGTATTGGATCAGCAGGGAATCAGTTAGCAAACTTAGCATCAGAAGCAGGCTTCGATGTAATTGCAATTAATAGTACTGAGGCTGACTTAATGACAATGAACGAATCAGTTGAAAAGATGCTTATTGGGGAAGACGGATGTGGGAAAGACCGCAATCGTGCCAAAGCATTTGTGAAACAAAAATATAAACCAATCATTGGTGATATACAAACACTTCTAGGCGAGTGCAACGTAATCGTTGTAGCGGGTTCTACAGGTGGAGGTACAGGCTCAGGGATGATTCCGATTATGACGGATTTACTACGTTCCCTTGTAAAAGGTCCTGTATACTTAAACGCATTAATCATTCCAAGTGTAAAAGAATCTCCAGTAGCTCAAAAGAATACAATTGAGTGTATGGCTGAGATTAAGAACTTGGACTTAGGTTATCTAATGTATGATAACGAAACAGTGAAAGGTCCAATTACAGAAGTATTCAAAACAATCAACAATGCTTTTGTAAATGATCTGAAAGTATTCAGAGGTGACTTATGTGAAACAACTGCTTACGGTGTAATGGATGACCGTGACAGATTGAAATTAATTGGTTCGAAAGGACTTATCACAGTAAGTAAAGTCTCTGGTATTAAAGAGAACTATTTAAATGATAGAGATGTAAACGAATTAATGATTACATCAATCAAAGGAAGTAACAATGTGGATATCGAACGTGATCGTGCAATCAAACGTGTCGGTGTAATCCATACATTGCCTGAATCATTATTAAAGACAATTGATAGCTATTACACGAAGATGAAAGAAGTATATGGTGAGCCATATGAAATCTTCGAACATATCAATTGCATTGGAGAATCTGAAGCAGGTTCTATCGTAACAATTATGGCTGGAATGTCTTACCCTGCAACACGCATAGAGGACATAGCAGAGAAGTTAAACAGCATGAAAGAAAACTTAACTCGTAGCCGCAAGGATAACCTGGGTGAAATCGCAGGTTCTTTAGACTGGTTAAATAGCGAGGAAGATGATACAACAATCAAAGATTTAAATGAAGAACCTGAGACAGATGCAGATTCTATCTTAGGAAATTATTAATTAGCTATTAATGTATAAGCACAGTGTAAGGGGAAGTGGACATCCATCCATTCCCCTTATAGGTGTATATAATTAATGAATATATAACATATTACTAATGAAAACCAAATTAAAGGTATATAACCGAGGAGGAAATAAAAATGTCAAACGCAATCAAAGCAATCTACAAATTGGATCAATTAGCTCAAAGAAAGGCTCCTAAGCACAAACGTAACCGCCGTGGTAATGGAAACGGATACGGTCATGGTAGCCATAGCAGCATTCCTTTAAAGACTCTATTGAAAACAAAGACTTTAAAGAAAATCGATCGCGATGAATTAGTAGATGAGTTAGACGGTAACATGAAAGAGTTTAAATCAAACTTATTCAAATACTTCCAACAAGGATACTCTAAACTGTTTGAAGATATCGATGATATCGCAGATGTATTCTTAAACAACAAGTTCGCAAGAGCTTTAACTGACATCTGTAAAGATGAAGGTGACATTGATCCACTATTAGTATTCACTATCAGTGAATTACATTTAAAGAAAGTCTTCCAAGATGATGAGAAAGTATTAAAACGTTACTTACAAGTAATCGCTGACTCAGAGGAAGATCGTATTAAGAAATTACGTAAAGTATTAAAAGTATCAAACTTAGATGCTTTACTTATCATTCTATTAGCACAATCTTACAAAGGTTGCCCACGCCGATTCATGCGTGACCGCACTTACCAGTTCCTAAACGTTCTATACGAAGCAGTAGCTTCTGAAGAATTAGGATACAAAGATGTAGAGAAAGCAATCAAGATTGTGCATGGTCGTAACATGGAAGAATTCATGTTAACCGTATTATTAGAGAAAGCTCAAAACCGTAACAACTTAGATGACCTTGAAAAAGAAGGATTCGACTTAGTTACTGAGTGGGCTTTAAAAACAATGAATAAAATGGACAACGATGAGCGTCGTTCTATCTTGAAAGAGTACACAAAAGCTCGTAGACAGAACGCTCATGTGAAACGTCGTATTAACTTCATGCAATTAGATGGTGAAGAATACCGTCGTATCAAGTTAACAGTTGACCGTTTAGTACGTAACAACATTAGCAAAGATTTATTAAGCTAATGAATTGATAGATATACCTTCGGGTATATCTATCTTTTATTTTATTTATAACCCAAATTTTTTTGGAGAGGAGACTTATAAAATGAAAGAATCAAAGCTAATCGATTACTCGATTAAGATAACAAACTATGCTGAGGAGGATATGATTGGTATACGGAATGCACTAGAGGACTCACTTACAAATGATAAATTGATTGTAGGTGTACGTGAAGCTTTTGTAAATAATACCAATGGAGGACTATCGGAAAATGATCATTTTCGTCAATTAATGTCGATTCAATTTCTAATGGACAACTATCCGATATTTAAGAATTTAGAAAGTACTGATGCATTTGAAATTATGAAAGTGATGATTGAGGTTATGGATTATGAGAAACGTGAGATATTAAAAGCGTATACATGTCAAGATAGATTATCCATGATAAAGAAAATGGATCATTTCATTTATAAAATCAGTGGCACGATTACTGAAACAAGTATGACTGAAGTATTTCGCGCCGAACTTACTTCAGATATAGATGTGGTAGACCGTATGAAGCAGTTATCTATGGATAAGAATGTGTATATCGATATTATGATAAAACGTGCCGATAAATCTATAGGCAATGTCACTTTTAATAACGGGGTAGTATATAAAGACGAACCTACCACTTATCAAATTAGATATCGTGAATTAACAGAAGTTAACTAATAATAAGGGGGATATAAAATGAAAACATCAAATGCAAAAAGATATCATGTTACTGTAGAGGAGCATGAATCATACGATGATACACATATACTACGTGCGGCTCAAGATGTATTAATGGATGATAGACTAATACTAGAAATGAAGGATAGATATATAAATACCTTACAGGATAAAGAGTCTACCAATGAACGTCAGATAGAAATAGTATGTATGCAATATCTTATGGACAATTACGTTCAATTTAAATCTATGCCTGTAGAGGAAGCATTAACTACTATTAAGGAAGAAAAATTACCAAAACTATGGATGAGAGAATTTTTAGAATTACAAAATAAATCAATACTTAACCAAACACCGTTTCTAGATACAATCAATGAATTTATTGATTTAATTGACGGTAAGGTTGTAAGTGATGTATTTAGATATAGAGTTGATTTATATACGGATGCTGATGTGGTAGCTCGAATGACAGAGTTATCTAAGATTCATTATCTATATGTCATGGTTGAAACTGAGCATGAGGATGGCACAAAGACTATACTACATTACGATAATGGCTCAATTTATAATCATGAAGTTGTACAGCATTCGGTTAGAATGAGAGATTTATTTACTATTATTAAGGGAGAGAAATAAAATGACAAGATTAATGATTCAAGATATTTTCGAAAGTAAGATTATTATAACAGGAGATTCAAAAGAGCAGTTACAGCAGGCTAAAGAAGAAATAGCCGGATTTGCAGGCTCACGTGAATTGGATGAACTATTACTTACTAATTTACGTAATAGGATTGTTAGAAAGACAAATAAAGGATACCCTATTTCAGATATACGTGATCTTGCAGTTGCAACACATTATATCACATCACGTTATCGATTATTCTATGAAATAGAGAACGTTGACTTAGCTATTAAGATGGCTACCCATATGATAAATATTGCAGATGAAGAAGAGAGTATGATTCATATTGATAGAATGAGACCACGCTTTGATCCAGTACGATTTGTACATAAATTAGATACTGTACTGGAATTACTGGAAGGCAAAGTTGTCGATACTGAAGCAGGTTGTATTATTATTGATACCTATACTGCACAAGATATGTCATCTGCTGTAAAAAATATATCGGCACAATACCCTGATTTAGAATGTAAAATAAATTGGGTTGAAGGTAACATTGGTAAATTTACAAAATGGTTTAAAGGTGGAGAAGAGTTTACGCCTAAGTTGGTAAAACTTGTTCCATCAAAAGAAAGACGTGCAAACTTTAAATAAAAGACTAGGACTTCCTAGTCTTCTTTTTTGACGAATTAATAATACTAAAACAAGTAATTATAAAAGATAATAAGGGAGAGAGTATAATGACAATCACTAACATTTACTTTGACACAGAATTTACAGGATTACATATGGGGACTACACTTATTTCAATTGGATTGATTGCTGAGAATGGCAGTCAATTCTATGCTGAATTAACTGATTATGATTATTCTCAAATTGATGAATGGTTAGAGAAGAATGTAATCCAGAACTTATTATTACAGAACTTAAACGATGGACAAACAATCAAGAAAGCATCAGGAGTTGTAGCTAAAGGGGATAAGCTACACGTACGTAAAGAACTATGTTCCTGGTTAAGTGATATGTCTGGAGAAATCCAATTCGTATCAGATGTATCCCATTTTGATTTCGCACTATTACTAGATTTACTATCTGATAATATCTTTGATATTCCAGACCGTATTAGTAAAACATGTGTAGACTTAAATGAGATTATTGCAGAGTACATGGGGATTAGTCCGAAGGAAGCATTTGATAAATGTAGAGAGGACTTACTTACTTTTGCAATTGAAGGATTCTCAGAAGATAACAAACATAACGCTCTATATGATGCATTAGTAATCAAAGCGATTTATGAAACTCGTCCGATTACTTGTATGCGTTCTAGTGATTATGAAGCAATGCTGAAGAAGGTTGGAAAATAATAACATTTTACAATCAATCTAACAATTTATTGAGCGAAAGGATTCGCTGACTAGAAATATAAAAAATATAACTATCAAGGGAGAGATTTATTATGCTACGCATTATTAACTTTGGAAAGAAAACATTCAAACAAAAAGGTTGGGACTACGATAAAAACAATCCTAAGTTCCCAGCATTCTGGACAGCGAATCATACAATTGGGGAAGACAAAAAAGAAGTGGTTAAAAACACATTTGTCTCAGTCGGTACAGCAGCTAAGGAAGCATTTCCAAATGGAGCTTTCAATTATACTAAGCTGAAGGTTGTATTCAATAAGCAAGGACGTCCAGTTATCGGTATTAAAAAGGATAATGAAAAAGATGACAATACATATGCGTTAATCAGTTTCTATACTGATGTAAACGAACGCATCATGGACATCCGTACGGATTCCGATATCGATGTTTATTTCTACGGTATCTTTAGTCATGATACTAAAGAAGGAAATCGCAATAATAAATATCGTAAACAATTCATTGCAATTGTAAATATGAAAACGAATCCAAATAATAAAATTGAAGTTATTACTGAAGATATGAAGAAAAAGCAGCAGTTCTCTCATGTAGTAACAGCAGGTAGTGAACCGAAGGTTACTCGTTTAAAAGAGAAACTAGAAGATACTGCAAAAGCATTATTTACATTAACAAAAGCTGACGGTACAAAAGTAAAACCGGCATTACCAAAGCCTAAGAAAGTAAAAGCGGCTTCTAGATATGGTAAAGCTAATGGTAAACGACCAGTAGATAAGAAACCATTTGGTAAACCGGCAGCAAAACCAACACCTCGTGACGGCAAATGGCGTACAGGACAAGGTCAAGGTAAACCATTCGTTAAACGTGATGGAGCTAAATCAACTGAATCTCGCCACCCTCAAAACAAAGGTGTGCGAGTAAACAATAAACAAAAGAATCCAGGAACTGGATTTAACATTGCAATTACAAACAAACAAAACTTTGGTAAAGTGTTAGATCACTTCAAAGGTAAAGTAACAGTTATTGCAGTAGACGCTGCGAAGAAAACAATCAAAGGTGCACATCCAAATACAAACATCTTTATCGATGAGACTATTTCAATGGATAAGTTTCTACCTGTTCTCGAACAACTAAATAGAACAGATATGACTAGCATCAAGATGATTAAGTTAGTATAATCTGTGAAGCTAGGCACTCATGTGTCTAGCTTTATATTATTTTTTCTTAGGAGGAAAAGAGGATATGCAATTATATAACACAGCTGGTCAAAGTAAACTAGCAGACATGTTTCGAGCAGAAACTCGTAAATCAAAAGACCCTAGTATGTCATCTGAAGTAGATGTAGCTATTGGGTATCCTACAACATTCTTACCATTAGATTTTAAGAATGGTATGTACAACACGATTGACAACATAGTAGATGGCGGTTCTTATCAGAACCAATGTTTAGGGATTGGTGACGGTACAATTGTAATGTGTATCGGTAAAGCAGGTACAGCTAAAACAACGTTCGCTGTACAAGCAGCTACTTCGATTGTAGCACCATATCCTAACTCCGTAATTATACATGAAGACTTAGAACGTGGTTCTTCTAAATCACGTATTCAGAACGTATCTGGTTGGACACCAGCTATGGTTCAGCATCGTTACATCTTACGACAACAAGGGATTACAGCAGAGAGCTTCTATGAGCGTGTTAAAATCCACTGTAATCAGAAGATGGAAGCGGCAGCGAAAATGCCTGAAGAGTTTACATACTTTACAGGATTATTTAATTCATACGGTAAACCGATTTATAAAATTATCCCTTCAGTAATTATTTTGGATTCACTTCCATTATTAATGCCGAAGGACTTAACGGAAGAAGAGAAGTTAGCAGGACAAATGAGTACAACTTCTCAAGCAAAAACAAATGCTCGTATCTTCCGTACGATTGCGCCTGACTTAGCAAAAGCAAACGTAATCTTATTTGTGGTTAACCACATCAACCAAAACGTAAATATTTCTAATATGCCTAAAGCAGCACAAATCAACTACCTGAAACAAGATGAAACATTACCAGGTGGTCACATGGCATTATACTTATCAAATAACATCATCAAGTTCACTACAAGCACGAAGTTAACTGATGAGAAAGAGTTCGGTATTAACGGATTCTACAGTAAAGTACAGCTAGTTAAATCACGTACAAACCGTGCAGGTCAAGAAGTTAAGATGGTCTACAACCAAGATTATGGATTCGACCGGATGCTTACAAACTTCGTGACTCTGAAAGAGGCGGGAGCAATACGTGGTTCTGGTTGGTATTACTTCGATGGCTTAGAACATATGAAGTTCCAACAGAAAGGCTTCCTGAAGAAGTTCTACGAAGAACCAATCATGAGAGAAGCAATGAGAGATTTAAGCTTAGAGGTATTCAATACATATATTCCGAAACATGATTTAGGTTCTTCTACAGACATGTCAGTGGATGATGTAATGGCGAATATCGTATCAGCGTACAACGATCCAAGTGAGTTCGCTGCATAATACCTGTGGGTGACTTAATTGTCACCCGCTTTTATTTTTTACTAAAAAGAAAGAAGGTGTCTCTATGTTTTATCATACAAAACTAAAGATAGCAAAATTTATATGGAAGCACAAGATGGAGCGTTCTGCGATTTCAGCTATGATAAAGTTACAGGATAAACATGGAGGTTTAATCAGACCTACAGTTTATAAGCAAGTACAAAATCAATATAGATCAATATTTACTTTAGTACGTCATCAAATGTTGACAGATGAGATAAAGAAAATGTCTATAAATGAAATAATAAAATCATTTCCAATGCAACCAAATGATTATCATAACTTTATTATGAGAGATTATGATAAACGCATGGAACTATTTAAGCAATAAGGGATATTCCCTTATTGTCTTTTATTAAGTCAAAGGGAGAGTTGGCTATGAAATTAGACCCAAATACATTAAACTATTCTCAACGAGAAGCTTTTGATCAGTTATTACACCTCTGCTGGTATCACAAACCTAGCATGTTTACTACAGGTAAAACACGTGCAAGCAATGTTACTTCTTTAGCATATTATCTACATAACCATAGTAAGGGTAGACTAAGCTGGGAAGCAGCATGTGAAGTTGCAGAGGTTTGGTTTAATATACAATTAGAAATACCAATACATGATTGGGGATTTGAAATATATACTGATAATAAATATGAATTTTTAAAAGCTTGTCAACCTAGTAGTGTTATGAATAATAGAACTGGGTTAGAAAAGAGAACTGAAAACATAGTTTTAAAAGGATTACCTACACAACACTTTTACAATTCCTCTTGTCAGGAAATGCCTGATAAAGAGCCTAAACTAATTGTGGTATTAGAAAAAATAGAGATAAATGAATTAATATATGAGAGAGAGAAGGAGAATTATTATGTGGACAGCAGGAAAGAATATCTTATGTATGACCATATGGCTTATCAGCCGAGACGTAACTGTCTCCGTCATGAGTACACAATACATATCTTTGAAGGATGTAGAGATAGATATGAGCTATTCCAAGGGGAAGGGATTTGAGTCATATGTTCGTATACGATGATCACATTCAACAATTTAACAAATTTCAGAAAGAGGCATTCTTACCTCTAATGCATTATCTACCAGATATAACTTCCCGTAGATCGGAACAGACCACAGCTATTATAAATCAATGGGCATATACATTACATGGAAGATGTGAAGCATTTTTACCAATGTATGACGCGCACTATATTGCTGAGCGTTTATATCCATTGACAATTAGTAATAGTATTAATATTGTACCGATATTAATGGATAGAAAGTTCATGTTAGAATCGGGTATTCCAGGTCCACGTTCAACAAATTTATCGGATAGAGTGGATACTTGGTGTATTTATGGTGGTAGTGTAGATTGTTTCTATAATGGGAATATTCCAGAGAATGATAGAGGTCCTATTGCATTTATTACACGAGCATTTTCAAATGTTAATACAATAGAGTTTAGTCTTCCATATCCTGTCGGAAAATTGAAACCGGTTGAGCATCGACGTCCGATGTATTTCTTATACATATACGTACCACCTAAAATGAAGTGAAAGGGAGAGTTTTATTATGCGAGTAAGTCAGTTTATACCATACGAAGTGTTCGATACCCCAGCGGGTATCGAGCCATTATATCATTATTTAGAATTAGGTAATCTAGGATTGTCTAAAAAGAAGATTAATAAGATTATCAATGCTTTAGATGACAACTGGACAAAATGTGTTCATGTTGGTATACATATTGGAAAGCATGGTATTCCTACATTCGAAGAGATGTCAGGGTATGCTTACAAAGAAGTTGTAAAGCATGACAACGAGTATATATGCGACATGAAGCGCATTCATGTTCTTCTAGGAACGTTTGGTATTGGTATCCGTGCATGTAGTCGAGATGAGATGGAGGAAATATGTTACGGAGATTATAGTAAGCCAATCGTTACAAAGTCTACCTTTACAGAGATACGTAAGAGTGGAAAGCGTAATATACCAAAGGTTATGACAAGTATAGCTTTCCATATTTATATCCCTGGACCAGAAACGGAATAACGGTATTCTAAAACATACATTATTTATATGAATACAAGATAAAGTAAAAAGCTTTATCAATAATTTACTTGGAGGAATTATAAAATGACAAGTTTAGACACAATCTTCAAACCGTATCGAAAGTGTGAAAGAATGAACAAACCGAAGCGTACTGACCTAACGGTCTTTACGATTAAAAACGCATTGCTTCAAGTATTACCGCGTAAACGCACATACTTCTTTGAAGGAAAGTATGATATGTTGGCGGGTAAAATTCATGCTCAAATCCAATCATTAGGAAAAACCATTGATGGATTCTACCTATATTATGGTACAGATGAGCATAATGATTTTGAGACTTATGGTATGGATGATATTCACCTATCTAGTAGAAGACCTGGGATGGATATCGCTGACACTGATTATGAAATGTTAAAAACAGTTATTATAGATGATGGTGATGTGCCTAGCCATCTACCTAAGCCGAAACTAGGTATGATGATGGCAGTAAATGTTGAGGAGCATTTTGCAAATGGACCGACTCGTAATCTTATCCCAGATTCATTCCATTATGTATCACCAGTATGGGATAATACATTCTTTATGGTAACATTGTCTCACTATCGTCATTCTTCTTCTATCATGGAGCCTGATGGTGTGAAGGATAAAGAATTTACTGCAAACTTTGTTCACATCTATGTTCCGAACGTGATGGCATCAGAATTAACACTGGATGGTGAATGGGAATGAAGAAGATAGTTGAACTTAGAATATTAATAGAAGGCATCGTAGAAGAAGATAAAGGATTGAGAGCGGATATACATTCGCTCTCTTTAGATAATACATTATTGGTTCAATTCCATAATAGAATTGTGGATAGTATTAACTCTAAATACATTTGGGATAAACTATCAATCATGGCACAGTATGTAATGGACCATTATGAACAGTTTGAATCATATGATATCGATATGGTCATGGCGAGAGCTGATGATATCATAGAAGCATTGAAAAAGGAAGACTCTAAACAATATGACAAATATAATAAATTTGACCCAATATTGATAGCAGGTCAATTGCGAGCTGGCATACGAGTATTGGAAGGTGAGCGTATTATCTTTAATGATAACATGCATCAATATAGTATTTATATTGATAAAGATTATGATAAATTAGAAAGTACAAGAAAGAAGCTAGAAGAGATTTCTAAATCATATCCGTATTGTACATTCTCTTTACAGACTCTTACGAATGATGGCATGGATGTAATGGAAATCCAAGACGGGGAAACTAGATTCGGTAACGTTGATCATAATGTATTTAAAGGCGATTATAAACTAACAGATATAAATGTAAAAAAATTAACGGAAGAGGGATGGCTAAGATGAAAGGATTCTTTGTAACGGAGAAAATGAAGGAATTGTTCTTTGGAGGAATGCAGGAGTTGGTTGAGCCTACAGCTTTAGCAACAATTGATTCAGTAGCAACGCAAGAGTTAGAGAAAGATAAAACGATTAAAGAAATTACATTTTACTTTGGAGAAAAGGATTTAGATGATTTTAAGAATACAGCTTGCTATACAAAAACAATGATGTCTACTATTCATGAAGGTGAGAATATCAAAATAGCAACACATAGCACAACTTGTAATGTATTGATCGGTCTTATTACAACAGGGGTACACCGAGAAACATCTACGATTATTAAGAAGCTATCAGGTGGCATCGATACAGAGAACTATCATAAATATGTATCATGTGAAATGGCTGACCAATTGGTTACAGTTATTAAGAATAATAAAGTAAATAAAACGGAAGATGGAGATAGAACACATACGGATGACCTAGGTACTGTACTAAGTATCTATGTTCCTCAAGCGTATGTGATTGGAGAAGAATAGGGAATCCCTATTCTTTTTTTGTAATCATTTATGAATATCTGTACATCCATATAATAGAGAGAAACCGGAGAGGGAGATATTCATGACTGAAACAATAGAGATGAAACGATATGTACTACAACGCATCTTAACAAATAATATAAAAGAAATTAAGAAGGCGTTACATAATCCAAAATTAGAAATACTAACATCAGAAGAATTATCTACCATCGTTAACGGTGCTTCATGTGAAGAATTAAATGAAGCGACTGTTATTTTTTATATTGGAAACGCTGATATTTATCGTTTCGAACATAGTGCTACATATAATGAAAATCAATTCGTATATAAGGACGTACCTGAAGTGAAAAAAACGGTAACGTCTGCAAAAGTAGTACGACCAGTACTGACCGACATGTCAGTTGGTTTTAAACGAAAACAAACAACTCATCGTACTCAGACTGGACAAATGCGTGACACGTCCACTTCAGATAATTGCAAATCTGTATTCGATGTAAACAAGTTACATGTAATAGAAACATATGAAATGGATAAGACAGTCAAAGAACATCCGTCTTATCACTATAAAGAAGATAGTAAAGTGTATCTTCATATTTACATTCCAGAGAGTAGAATCCGTTAAGGATTCTACTTTTCTTTTTTTTCGTAATAAAGATATAATTGACTATATATTATAATAGTGAGCACCATAAAAAAAGGTTGAATGTTATCCATGAAACATTACCTACTCAATTAAAACTTGAGTAAGAAAAGGGGAACTATGAAATCGATTAAAGTATCACCTTCTCAAAACAAGCCATCGGAAGAACTCACTTCTGAAATGATGGTATTGTTAAAAGAACACATTTCCGCAGGAAAGCTTTCTAAAAAGAACTTTGAAGTTCTTAAAGTCGAGTTAGCGAAAGGTGACATTTCAGAATTACATGTATACGATAAATATATTGACGATTACAACCGTTTCTGTGGCGGTGCATGTACGACAGTTTATCGTCAAGATATGGGATATGTATGGATTCAACGAGTAAAAGTATTGACATCGGATATTATTATCGGTGCAAATGATGACTACGATGATCCTTTTAGTGTAGGATTATTATCCCAGGTATCAGGTCGTTGCAAACAAAATCAATTTGCAGCAACTGTAACATACAACCATAAGATTCGAAAGGATCAGAGAGTTACAAAAATTGTTGTTATTAAATCACTTCATGTGTATTTAGGTTAGTAACACCTAGGAGAAGGGTCCCCATACCCTCCCTCCTAGCTTACAATATAGATATAAAAACTATGGTCCGATATACCAGACAAATATCATTCATACAATTAAAGATTGTATGAGGAGGAGAAACTTATGTTAAAAATCGATACGAATTCAATTTTAAGAGTAACCGATGAAGTGGTACAAACTTCAGGGGAAGAGTATAAACAAGCATTTTTAAATCAAGGATTATTAAATAAAACTGAAGCAAATATGCTACATGGTATTTACACTAATCCACAAAATAAATTTACACATGTACGAGTGTACTTTGGAACAGTGCAAGGTGAGTTCTTTGCTTATGATGCATGCACAGCTAAATTCCATACTACACATCAAACATTTGCAAAACGAAATAAAACAGTTGAAGTAACTGTTCAATTTGGTACTGTGACTAAAGGGACTGAATCTATTGACCGTACTGGCGCTAACTTAGAGAATTCCAATATGGTTCAAGCTGGATTCAAAGCTACAGATGTAACAGCAACAATTACTATCGAACGATTACATGAAACGTTTGGACAGCAACGTGCTGCAATTGCATTACCTGTAACAACATTAAATATCTATATTCCGCAAGAACGTTTACAAGAAAATAAATAATAAAAACATATAAAGGTTTGAGGGTTGTCCATAACAACCCTTACTATCTAATGAAAAATTAGATAGCTAAGAGGAGAAAACAATGATCGAAATGACTACAGCAGACGTATTAGAAGTAACAGAAAAAGAGATTTTAGAAAAAGGTAATGAGTGGGTAAATCACTTCTTTACTTTAGATTACGTTACATCTAATGAATTAGAAGCTTTAATGAATGTATATCGTGCACATACTATTAACAAAGTTGAAGTATACTTTGGTGCACGACATGTTGAAGAGTTCCTATTTAACGGTTGCACACAAAAAGAAATTCGCATGAAGAAACCTGGTGAAGAAGAATCTCGTGTAGTGAATATCTTCCCAGTTGCAGAATTTGGTGCAGTTAGTTTAGGAAACTATGTTGAAGTAAATCGTAACACTGTTGTGCATTCACGACCAATGATTAACTTTGACAATATCAATGCTACAGTTTGTCATCATACAAGTCGTAAAACAGTTCGTCGATTTGAAGTTGGACCTCGTAATAGAGCTTCACATTCACATGAAATTGTATTGCGTGTATACATTCCACAAGAACGTGTACGTCCAGGTCATGAAGTAAAGTAATATTATATAATAAGGTTCGAGGGCTGTCCATAACAGCCCTCACTATCTAATGAAAAATTGGATAGCTAAGAGGAGACGGCAATGATTAAATTAACTACAGAAAAAGTACTAACAGTACAACCTATCGATATTCAAGAAATGGGTGAAGAGTATGTGAATCACTTCTTTACCTTAGGCTATATCACTTCTAACGAGTTTGATGTTTTATTAGATGTATTTAAAGACAAAGAAATCGATATTGTTGAAGTGTATTTCGGAGGACGTCATAACGAAGCATTCCGTTTACAAGGATGTACTGAGAAAGAAATTGTTCGAGAACATAAGACTACAAGTCGAACTGATACAGTTAAAATTGAACCTGTATTAAACGATGTGGAAGTTGGAAGATATGTCGAATACAATCGTAAACCATTATCGACCAATCAATTACCAGCATTTAATGCAGATCATCTTACTGCTACGGTATGCTCCCATGTCGGTCGTGGAGCGACACGTGGTTTTGGAGGCATTGTCACTCCTCATTCTATCCCGAGTTTCAGAGCATTGCGAGTATATATTCCTCAGAGTCGTTTATCTGAGTAATATAATGAAAGGTAGGTTCATTCCTACCTTTTATTTTTTTGTCTGTTTTACTATGCTCCTGACCGTAAATCTATGTTCCGTAATAACCCCCTTTTCAGTTACATATTATATTAGTGAATACATCAAAACTATACTAATTATAAAGGGGATTTATTATTATGAAAAAATTTACTGACTCAGAATTTTCAAGATTTATGCAGGAGAACGAAGCTTATGTTAACGGTACAATCATTAGAACTGGTATCTTAACTAAATTTGAAGTAGAAGAATTATTTGACGAAGTTACTTTAACTGACGATGTTGAGAACGTTATCTTCTATACTGGTTTCAAAGATGGTGCAGCCTTTAAAGCCGCCGTTGAAGTACATGTCGTCCATCCATTAGATATCACCAAAGTATTTAAAGATAGGACAATCCACATATTCATACCGCAGATGCGTATCATGAAGAGTGGATTAGGAGTAGCCTAATTCTAGGTTATTCCTTTTTTTTGTCTCCATTATGAACTCCCCACCCATCTTCACTCTTAACAATATATTGAGACAACAAACTTGTCTCATATCTTACTTAAAAGGAGTGGATATATATGGGTTTCATCGTTGATATTTCCCATCATAATACTGTAGATTGGTCTTTAGCTAGTAAATACTTAGACTTAGCAATCATTCGTGTCCAATACGGTTCTAACACGGTTGATAGAAAGTATAAGTCTTTCGTTGAAGGCTGTAAACAATACGGTATTCCTTTCGGTCACTATGCATATGCTTTATTCGTAAGCGTCGAAGATGCTCGTGTGGAAGCACGTGACTTCATGAAACGTGCGGATAAAGATGCGAAGTTCTTAGTTGTCGATGTAGAAGAATTGACAATCAAAGGACGCCCTGATTTAATGCTTCCTGCTACACAAGCTTACGTTGATGAGTTACGTAAAGCAGGATGGAAAGTTGGCTTATACACTGGTCATCACGTATGGGATGAATTCCGTATGGATAAAGTGGATGCTGACTTCGTTTGGGTACCACGTTACGGAGCTAACAAATCTCCTAACCCAGATGGTCCTAAACCAAAAATGCGTGTAGATATTTGGCAATATACTGAGTACGGTAACATTCCAGGTATCCAAACACGTTCTGATGTAAATATGCTATTAGGTGATAAAACACTTGAATGGTATACTGGAGCGAGTGTTCCAACACCACCTCCAAGCATTGCACCTGACAGTGGTAGTCTTGTTGATAAAAACGCAGGTCTTCCAATTGGTCGTGTAAAAGTAACTGGCACTGGTGTACGTTTACGTGAACAGCCATCTACAAATTCAAGAATCGTTAAAACACTTGATAAACTTGAGTATTTATACTACGGTTATGTCAAAGGTGAAGACGGTTACATTTGGTGGAACTTAGGTTCTGGATGGGTTCGTTCTGACGTAGGTGGAGACTTTATTTCTGGTGGAGCTGTAGTAACAGCATCTGTATTAAATGTACGTACAGGTCCAGGAACAAACTTCTCTATTAAGAAACAACTTACAAGCGGTGCACAAGTACGCGTTTGGACACGTCAAGGTGATTGGTACTGCATCAATGATGACGAATGGGTTCATGGTGCATATATCACAGTTCGTGATAAATACTAAGAAAGAGAGTAGACTTCGGTCTACTCTTCTTTTTTGTCATTTTTTAGAAATCATCCTACATTATATTGAGAAACCTTAGAGGAGGAAATAGAAATGACGACAGACTTACATAAGGCTGAGAAAGTATATGAAAATATTCGCTTAGAGAATATAGATAAAGGACTTAATAAAATTACAAAATTATGTAGAGATGGCTCATTACTACATGAGCATCATGATATTATCTTAGATAGACTCGCACAAGGTGAAAAGGTTATCGATAGTATTGCAATCTTCGAAGGTCAGAATGATATGTTTACATTTATCGATGAGGCTACAAACAAGCACATATCTCGAATTGGTGTAAAACCATTCGATTCATTTGATACTCATAAAGTTACAGTATTATTTGGAACTTATCAACCTAAAACAAGAAAAATTAAAAACTTTGCATATATGAATCGTAATGGTGTTATGCAAACTGAAATTATGGAATCATGTACCGCTTGTGATGAAGATGGTGTAGCAATTCCAATGTTTATAAATAATGTTATTATATGCGAAGTAGAAGTAGAAATAGCTACACGCCCAAATAATGAAATGCAATGGTATAAACCTGCTGACGTTATGGGTGTTTACCGACATATTATGGTATATGTACCAACTACAGAAAAGGGAGAGAATAAATAATGATTACACTATCAAAAGAACTTACATTACAACATATCGAGAAGGACGGGCTGGATAAATTCCTTCCTAAGAATTCATCATTACACTTCTCACAAGATCATACAGATGCAATTAAAACATTACTACAAGATGATACATATGGACTTAAATTAGTACACTTATACGATGGTGGGGATTGCTCATTATTCTCGAAGGACTTCTTAGACTTCGCATTTAAGTGTATTGATATGGATGAAACAGTTCCTACGAATATGCAATACCCTGTGGGAGAAGTTCCAAATATCTCTGAAATTATTGGTAATAAAACTACCACTCGACGAGTGGATATCGTTAAGGGTGCTGACGCTATTCTTAAAGGTAATAAATGTATCCATACGTCACAGAAAATGACACATACTGGACAATTGGAAATCATGACAACTACATCCGAAAAACTTACTAAGTTCCCGGGTAAAAAAGAGATTATTATTGCACTAGTAAAAGATTATGAATCTCATCGTATATTTGCAGAACGCTCTGCTACAAGTACGAAACCTGAATACTCATTACATATTCTAATGCCAGGTACCTTATTTGAAGAATTTACAGAAAGTGAGGAGAACTAGTATGCATATATTTGGAGACGGACTAGAACATATTGGTCAATTAATAAAAACAATGCAAGCACGATATGATCACATGGTAGAGAATAATATCATATCGGAAATGGATAGAAATATTACAGCTACATTACTGAAGAACTTATCATCTGATAAGTTTCTTCGTTTTGTATATCATCATAAAGATGATATTAACTCTCAAGAAATGTCTATCACTGACGTATTATATAATGAAAAGTATTACGGTAAAAATGATGAGTGTATGGAGATGTCAAGTATCTTTGTAAAGGCTATTGATAGTGATATTGAATTTGGTGATAAGCATATTCGCCAGACAGTAGAGACTATTTTTGGTAAAACACGTCAGACTCTCATTGCTGATACAGATAAAGAATTTGAGAACTTTGATATTGAGAAGCCTCATATCTTTATTAGAACAATTACTCGTTGCGTAAAAGAGTTAACTACAGGAAAAGAGCATGATGAAGTGTATAATGAACTACATGTATATCAGCCTAATATTAACCCTACAATTCCAGTAGAATAAAAAACGTAACAAATGTGTATTCAGTCATACATTATATTAGTGAGTAAGCCATTAATAAAGGTTTTAGGGTTGTCCATAACAACCCTCCCCCATACTTATAAGGTATGGAGATAAGGAGCTAAGAAATGGAATTATACGTAAGAGAAGAACTTATGAAGTACAATGAATCTATGATCCCGCATGGCGGATTAATGAAAGATTCAGAAAAGAAAGTATTAGTTTCACACTTAAAGAAGAATGATGATATCACAGGAGTTCGCTTCTTCTTTGGGAATGGAGAGTTATCGCCATTCAAGAAACTAGCGTGCTATGACAGTAACTTTAAACAAACGTCTGACCGAATGGAAATGCGTCGTATTAAAGTCTTATCAGGTAACGTGTCAGTAGGAAAAGTGGAAGACTCAGTCTATCCAAAGTATCAACCCAATAGTGAAAAACGAAGCGAATGCTTCGTTGATTCTAATCAGTTTACTATGACCCTAGCAGAAGATTTAGTTGGAGTTATACATGCTGACAAAATGAAATATAGAGGCGATGGAAGTATTATGTATATACACATTCCAGAGAATCGCATTCTGCAAGCAGAACAGGGATAAAGCTAAAAGCTTTATCCTACTAATTTATTTGAGGAGAGATATTACAATGAAAACACTATCACATGATGAAACATTACACTCACTATTCTCACCGAACGTATTAGGTTTAAAAGACTTTATGTTAATGCATAATGAATTACACGTTCTACTCGCAACATTACACAAAGAAAAATTTGACTTAGTTCATATATACTCGGATCGAAATGAAGCGTATTCTAAAACACAAAAGTTTATAGATAATGCTTTAACTCGTATGTTAGTAAAATATGTATCAGTGACTGAACCAGATACTAAAATTACGTATGCTACAGCAAATTATGTATTATACGGAGAAGCTACATGCGGTTCATTAGAGTTTGCGGATGTAGCCTATGATTGTCTTATGGAGCATCCACGTATAGGAGAAGTCGAACGACCTCATGTACAAGGAACTTTAAATGAAAGCAAGTTACAAATTGTTCAGGTAAATCGTTATGGAACGAATGACGATGGGCAAGAACATGACCTCAAAGAATTACACATTTATATTCCTAATAATCGTATATAGGTTTATCAATGGTAACACCGGATGGAGATAAAACTCCATCCGATAATATAATAGAAAGAGGTTATTAAAAATGACTATTCTAACTAAAGAGGTGGCTTTACAATCATTAGACAGTAATGTGATTTTGGGAATTAGAGGATTTCAACCAGCTGAGAATGTAATTGCAGTTCTACGGCATCAATTGCAGTTCAGTAATATTATAGATGATGTAGCGGTATACATGGGATACAAGGAGTATCCTGTATTCACTATGCACGCTACCACAAAAAGAGATGGCATATACAAGCTTGATGGTGGGACATTAGAAATAAAGCAAAAGGTAACACCGGAATGGTTACTCATTCCAAAAGACATCAAGATTCCAGACACACATGTAAATGCGGCGGTTATATTCGATCCATTCAATAGTGGTCGATGTGTGGATGTTGATATCGATGTCAGAGGTGAGTCAAAAGACTATGACCCTAAAAATCTCCATGAGAATATTTTAATCATTCGAGTCACACATTCCTATCAGACTCTGGAAAATGAAGAAGTAACTGATTCGGATATTAAGTCCAGGTTACATGTCTATATACCAGATACCGTTATGGAATTGTGTTACAACTACAGAGGGATAAAATAAGGGGGAAATAATAATGACTACATTAAAACATGAAGAAGCATTCTTATCAATATTTGGACCAAGACCTTTTGGGATTAGTAGATTAGAATTAGGAGACGGAGATAGATCAGCATTCATAGGTGTTTTCACAACACATCATATTGATGCAGTACACATTTATGCTGATGCCGCAGAAAGAGGTCCTGCATATCGCAAGTTCCTATCAAATGCATGTACAGGAAGAGACTTCACATATACAATGATGGAGGATGGAAAAGAAGTAACAATCCGTCATGTGGCTATGCCTGTAGTGATAATCGGAGATATTAAAATAACAAAAGCAAAAGCAAAAGCATCATTCCAAGCATATGGATATGGTTATAATTATGATACAGAAATCATCGAAGGTGTAAATATCGTCGAGGGTAAAACATTTGAAATTGGAAACATAGAAGATTTTGGTACACGTAACTTATTTGCAACTATGATCGTTAGGGAAGTAACGAGAGAAGAACAACCAATAAGTTTACATTATGAATTACACGTTTGTTTAACATAACTAATTAGGAGGAATTTTAACAATGTCGGAATTAAAAAATTATAAAACACTTAATATGGCGGAACGAAAGGCGATTTTAATCGGAACGATTATCAAGCGTACGCGAGGTGCATTAACTAAATCTCAGATTGAAGCTGTAGTGAGTAATATGGATGTGATGGAACAATACAGAATTAACGTATATGAAACTTCAAAGAAATTTGCTGAAAAATGTTTTGATAAAGATATTACTAAATCTAAAGCAGGTAACACAGTACCAACTTACGTAAAACAATATTGCCGTGTAATCGTAGGTAATGTAGAAGTAGGTAAGAAGATTGAGAAGGAAGCTACTTTCTATAGTCAAGCTGAAAGTAAATTACAATTACCAAACTTCTCAGTTGATGAAGTAGCAGTAATTGAGATTACAAGTAAAGACCCTAACTTTGATAAGATGCATAAAGAAGTTGCAATCTACTTACCAGAGGGTCAACCATATAAAATGGATAAAGAGATAGAAATCATTACGAAGTTATTTGACATCGTTTAATGATTAGGGGGAGGGTAAGCAAAAGCTTACCCTTATTTTTTTTTGGGTTCATAGTAAATATTCACTCCTTCTATAAATATACATTATAGTAGCGAATGATGTAAACTATAACATCATAACTATAGGGAGTGTGATTTTAAAATGTCAATTAAAAACATTAAAGAGCAGATGCTAGAGTTAGATCGAAAGTATGAAGGAAAAGATGACATTCTAGGAAAGAATGTATTGACGATGGCGAATCGTACAAACTCATCTCGTGCAATCATGGTAAGTAGTCAGTTAGATCAGAACGTAGTTCTACTGAATCCAGAGATTCCGAAGATGTATACCAACTATGAGAATATAGTTGGAGAATTTAGTTCTGCTTATTATCGAGCGGAAGCACAATTAGTCGTGGTAGGAAAAATTCAGAAGTTTGAAGATAATCCTGACCACTTATATACATTACTCGTATTCAATACAGAAACACAAAAGTTCGATGTTATTGAAAAGAGAAGTAATGAACGCTTAACAGAGTCTTACGGGTATAAATATAATACTCAGAAATTAGACTCAAAGGAAATAGATGATACAATTGAAGCAGGTGAAGTATTATTTAGCAGTACTTCATTTGATGAAAATATGAACTATCGTTATGGTATCAATGTAAACTGTATGTATGGTATTGATAACCGAACGATAGAGGATGCGATTGTTATATCAGAATCTCTTCGAGATGGATTAAAGTCTATCGAAGTAGAGAACGTTCGCATCTCACTAAATGATAATGACCTTCTCATCAATATGTATGGAGGGGAAGATGGATATCGAGCATTCCCTGATATTGGAGAGATGATTAATAAAGATACAATCTTGGCTTGTAAGCGTCGAATTACATACTCTCAATCTCTATATGATTTAAAGTATGAAAATATGCAGAAGCCTAACTTTAGAAATGATACAACGTTCTATGCACAAGGAAAAGTAGTTGATATTAATATCTATTGTAATAAACCATATGACGAAATTCCAAAAGCAAAGTACAATAAACAAATTATGAAATACTACGATAATGAATTACGTTATCATAGAGAAGTCGTACAAACGCTTGGAGAGATTATGAAGACTGGTCAATATACAGAAGACCTAGACTTTATGTACAAGCGTTCGAAAGATATCTTAGACCCAACTTGTAGTTGGAAAGATAGCAATAACTCAACATTCAGTAACATGGTTATTGAGTTCGTTGTTGAGAAAGAATCTGGTGTTACAATCGGACAAAAACTTACAGGACGCTTCGGTGACAAAGGGGTTATCAGTCAGATTGTTCCTGATGATGAAATGCCTTTCACAGAAACAGGTCTTCGTGTAGATGCCATATTCAACGTTCTAGGTGTTGTTAACCGTTTAAATCCAGGTCAGTTATATGAAGTGGAGTTAAATTTTATTGGACACCGAGTAAGAGAACGATTAGCAGAAATGGCATCATTAACTGATAAAGAAAACTTCTTATTCGATATCATTAATGATATTAATACAACTCAGGCTAATGCATTAATTAACTATTATTCACCATTAGCTGAGGATGAGAAGCTTGCCTTCTTTGAAGATATTGATAAGAATGGTATCATGATACATCAACCACCGATGTATGATAATATGACACTTGATAAGTTTGAGTTTATTTATGACAAGTATGGATTCGAACCATATACTTGCTATGTAAACAAATTTGGTCGCAAGATCAAAATGCTAAACAAAGTTGTTGTAGGAAGCAAATATATTCTGAAGTTGAAACATACACCGAAAGGTAAGTTCTCAACTCGTAGTACCGGATACTCAAACAGTAAAGACCTACCATCTAAGTCTATTGCAAATAAACATCATCGTTCTATTTATCAAAAGACACCAGTACGTGTAGGGGAAATGGAGTATTCTAACTTACTGATGACACAACGACCAGACCTATTAGCGTATATGTCTATGCTATATAGTACGTCTGTAATCGGTCGTCGTGATACAGGTCAGTTATATGAAAACAATGTATTAGATTTAGAGAATATTGAAATGTCAGATAATGCAAAGAACCGTGCAGCAGAGATTGCAACAGTGTACTTAAAGTCTATTGGTATCGGATTAGAATTCGAGATTGAAGACGGGGAAGAAGTAGCTGATGAAACTCAATTAAACGGGGTTGTATTTGAAGATGAAGATGAGGAGTAGACCATTGGTCTACTCTTCTTTTTTACATATATTTGGTAATAAATAAAAATAATGACAACTAATTATTATAGAAAGAAAATACATTTCCTGAGGAGGAACTATAATGGTTAGAAAGAATGTATCTGTAAAGCATATTAGACCACATCTACTACAGGTAGATGATATGGCATTAAAATTTACAGAATATGATTTACCTGTAAAGGCTACAAGTGGATCATTTAAAAAAGGATTATCATTGCCTGCGGCATCTTATCGTACAATGGGTGTAACAGATGAGCAATGTAAAGAAGTACAGGATACATATAAGATTCCTGAAGACATTCATGTAAGTGCAGTTGTCCGAGGTGAATATAACGTTCGACGTAATAATGATACTAAAGATGGCATATACCGTGAATTTGTTGAAGATAAAAACGGTAAAGATATATTACTACATGCAATGCATCCAACACTTATGACGTTTAGTGAATTCGATAAACTGAATGATAAGCATTTAATCGAACTATTCAGTCAAGATGAATTTGCAGCGGTAGGTGTTGTCTCTTGGTATGAATTTGGTTTGGTTCCAGTTAACGGAATGCCGGATCATGCAGGAGTACTTAATGCAAAATTAGTATTACGCAATGCATTAAAACGTGTAGAAGTAGAAAAAGAAGAAGCTCTAATGAGAGCCAATAAAGTAACAAAATTAAAAGGTTTCCATGATTTTGAAATATGGGTACAGTCTGATAGCCCAGCTGCGGTTTTACCTGATGCTCGTATGCTATGGACACCATTGTCCGCAGACTTTGCATCTCAGGTTAAAGTGTCAGATAAAGTTATAACAAAAGCTGTCGTACAAGGAGCGCTTATATCAAAAATTAAACCTGGTGATGGGGGCGTGTACAAATATCTTGAAACGAGAAGTCATATTGCAGAGCCGACTAGCTATTTCCTTAAATTAACATTAGCAGCTCCGGCGACATACTCTCGTGAAACATTTGAGATTATGCGTACAAACTTAGAAGAAACAGCAAAACAATTTATCCGAGTTAATAGTCTTGTGATACCACATTTACTTGATTTTGATATGGACTCTATGACTATTAATGATGGTTATGTTGCAGGGTATCCTACATTATATGTAGTAGTACCAAATGTTATTTAATATAAAGAAGTAACACTTTTCTCTTAAAAAATTAGAACTTATAATTAATATACTCAGATATAAAAAGTGGAGAGGGGACCATTAACAATGGCTACTAAAACAAATAAAGAGGCTAAAGCAACAACTAGAAAGACTACAAAGAAAGTTTCCGTACAAAAAGTAGATGCTATCAAAACAGTATCAGTACGTAAACGTAAAGCAGGTTTATTAATTAAAGGTGGGTTAACGAGTAAGATAAACTTAGTTCGTTTAACTCGTAATGAAAACTATCTACCAAATAATTATAAAACAGTATTAGATATGGTACGTAAAGGGTATGCTACTTCTCGCGAACTAGCTGATGTGAATCCATTAAAACGTGCAAAAGCATCATCTGATACAACTAGAAATTACTATTATAGAATATTGAATGTGATGGCGGATATCGGGTTACTTAATAAAGAACGTCATTCATATCATAATGGAGTAACTTGTATTGTAGAAAACAAGTATACTGCAATCGAATTGGAACCTATTAAAATGGGACCAGGGCAATACTTAGACGTAAACATCCGTCTACAATAGTACGAGATAGGGAGAAATCCCTATCTTTATTTTTTGTCATTTTTATACAATAACAATAAATTCAACATTTAATTTGATTATACATTATATAGGTGAGATTGGATAATGAATCCAAAAGCTACTAATGTATAAAGCTACATAGAGGAGGAATAACAATGACTGAAATTAGAGTAGCGAGAGTCAAACGAATTAAGCCAGATGAACTAACAGTAGCTCCTGAAGAATTATTTGCAAAAGCATTGAAGCTTGCAAAGAAAGGAAAGCTACGTCAAGCGAAGAATACGCTGAAGAAAGCGGGCGTTGAATTATATATGGAACGCTTCGTTAAAGAAGGTAAAGAAAAGAAAATAGATGAAATGCTTGATAGTGTTGAAGACATTATCAAGGCATTAAAAATCATATACGAAAATGGAAAGGAGTTTGTAAGCGATAAGATATATGACATAACATTAGATAAATTTAAGTCTTATCGCGCTGAGCCAATTGAGGCTACATTATTTGTTGGTAGACGTACGAAAGATACGACACATGAGTTTCCACTATTACGTGGTACATTAGACAAGGCTCATTTTATCTATACAGCAGATAACACACAAAGGAAAGAAGGTACGAAAGATGTTGAATCCTTCATTAGAAGTTGGATGGCTAGAAGCCGTGGACCTCTTCGTATCAGATTATCATTAAAGTATGATGGCGTATCTGTCATCTTAGAAATAGATAGTGTAACAGGTAAAGTTGTATCAGCAATCACTCGTGGTGATGATGGTAATGGAACAGACCTAACACACTTATTTACAAATGTAAGATATCCGAATGCCTTAAATGAAATGGGGTTAAACTTCGGATTGAAGACAGAGTTAATTGTAACAAAAGCAAACCGTGATTTATACATGGAAGAACGAGGAAAGAGTTATGCAAACTGTCGAAGCGCGGCAGTTAGTATTGTATCAGCTAGTAATGGAGCCAAGTATGCAAAGTACTTAACACCAGTTCCATTGTATGCCGTAACAGATACCGATGAGGAAGTATCCTATGCGGTAATAAACAAAATGTTTGCACAGAACTTAGCACTATCATTTATTGAGTTAGAAGTAACATCGGTAAAAGAAGCGATGGCTAAGATTCATGACTTCATAGCAGACATTCGAGTAAAGCGTCCAGACTTAGGATTCGCAATTGATGGTATCGTTATCGATGTAATCAATGATGAGATTCGTGATGAGTTTGGAAGAAAGAATGCAATTAATAAATATCAGGTAGCTTACAAGTATCCACCCGATGAAGTGCAGACGACTGTTAAAGGATTCGAAGTAACCGTAGGTCGTACAGGATTATTAACACCGATCCTTTTCTATGATCCGATTGAACTAAATGGTACAATCCACAATCATAGTACACTATCATCTTATGAGAGATTTAGTAAGATGAATTTACATTACGGAGATACAGTTACAGTATCTTATAACGGTGATGTAATGCCTTATGTGCAACCAACCGTACGACATAACGGGATGGGTCCAGTCATTGGATATCCTGACCAATGTCCAAGCTGTGGAGGGTCTATAGTACAGAAAGGAAAGAACTATTTCTGTGCAAATGGTAATTGTACAACGAAACATTTGAATCGTATTACATTCTTTATCAAAGCATTAGGTCTGAAAGACTTTGCTGATAAGACAGTAACACGATTATATGATGAAGGTCTCCTTACGGATATCCCATCATTATTTAATCTAGATTATTCAGCTATCTTACAATTAGATGGATTCGGAGAATCAAAAGTAAATAATATAAAGTCTGAGATTGAGAGAATTAGAACCGAACCGATACATGATTATAACTTATGTAATGCGTTAGGTATCTCTGGTCCAAAGACGAGTGAGCAGATTTTAAATTGGTATACATTACAAGAAGTAATGAAGAACTCTTATTCTATCGGGACAGTTAATATTCCGAATGTAAGAGATGCTAAGAAAGAAAACTTTATTAATGGATTAGATGAAGTCATGCCGACTTTACAATATCTATTACAAGAAGTATTTACAAATAACATTATACATTCTAAGTTCGAAGCACATCAGGATACTGGTAAGAAGAAAGTTATGTTTACTGGATTCCGAGATAAGGACTTAAAGAAAGAGTGTGAAGCAAAAGGATATAAAGTAGTAGACAGTGGATTCAAAGGGTTGACATATTTAGTGGCAACTGATCCACATGATACGAGTAAGAAGAAAGTAGCGAAGGCTTTAGACAAAGGTATTGAAGTAATTTCGCGTAAAGAGTTTGAAAAGAAGGTAAGAGGTTAATTCCTCTTACCTGTCTTTCATAAAGCAAAGGAGAATGAAAATGACTAAGACTGTAAAATTAGAAGATGTAGAACCGGGTTCATTATTTAGATATAATGATACAATCGGGTTTAAGACAGAATACCGTGATAATGATGGAACTGTTAAAGCATACATCATTGGTTCAGGGGAAACTTTCTGTGGAGGAAGATATACTGATATAAATGAATTAGATGTTATCCCAATTGATGTAGAGGAAGTTGGAAAAGGTTTGGGTATGCTAAAAGAGATTCTTGCTAGTAGTAGCAGAGATTGGAGCGAATCCTCGGAATTAGCTTTAATTTGGGGAATTGTATTTGGCTGGGGTAAGAAGGCTATGATAGAAATGCAAGATAAACATGGCTGGTCAAATAAGGATGCTAAGAAATTAAAAAAAGCTGGAAAGAATGTTTCACGTTTAGCTAAATAATAAAAATAATATAAACTAAGGGAGCTAATTAAAATGACAAACGTAAATAAAATAGACGCACTAAACACGACAGTAGATATTATCACAGGACCATCATTCACAGTATTTCAAGAAACAGATATTCCTGTAGCAACACCATTTAACTATCTTGAAAAAGGATACAAGAGAGCATATACATTACCTGATTCAAAACCACATCTTACAAAGGAATATTATTTACCAGAAAATATTGAAGTTCAACTATCATGGATTGGTCATTATATTAACTTTGATATGCATACTTTTACTGTCAATAATGATGGTAACTTTATGCTACTTAGATTATTTGATAAAAATTTAACACCAATGATATTCAATGCATACGGTGATAATGAGCATATTGATATTGCATTAAATAAACATTTTGGGTTACTTGCATCATGGCACGAAACTTCTCTTGTACCATCTAAAGAAAATGAAAATATGGGCAATCTAGTTTATTATGTCATTATAAAACTAGAAGCCATCGAAAAAATGAAACAAGCGGAAGAAATTAAAGAAAATAATAAACGATAAGGAAGAAGAATGGTGAATAAACGATTAGTAGAATACTTGCCTGAGATTACGCAGATTAGAGATTACTTACATAAAGAGTGCGGAGCACCCTTTATGGAAACAAACGTATTAGAAACATTATTACTTGCAACACATCGATTTACGGTGGTAGAGCAAAGTAAGATACTAATCAGAAAGAAAATGCGTTTCACAAACTTTGTCCTCGATAATTACGGGGACAAGTTACCACCAATACGTAAAGCATTAATATTCCATATCGGCTCTAGCATGATTCATTATGCTAGAGTGAAGGAGGAAGAACAGTGTTAAGTGAATATATTCAAGAATTAAGAATCATTCATGAATTTGTAGAAAGAGCAAATGATGGTATGAAGTTTGAAAGACGTGATGTACAACTAGTACTATCAGCGTTTATGAAATACTATCAATCAGGACCTTGGTGGCGTAGATGGTCACCAAGGAGAAATCCGAAACGAGTTGCAAAATATATTGTAAAGAAATATCCAAGTAAAGATAAAGATACAATAGAACGAATTACAGTAGCTTTACAAGCCTATTTAATAGTAATGGATTCTATGTAATTAAAATAAATTAGACTATGCGGGGGAATATAACCATGACACAATTAACAATTAATAGAAACTATACTGATAGAGACTGTCTTACGCATGTTGCAGATGATATTCAAATGTATGCGGAACTACTAAGAGGTATAGGATATACAAGAGAAGATTTAGAAGCTAACTTCACACATACTGAGGTAGAGTTATTTGACGACTTATTAGTACACAATTATTTCAATACAACTATTGAGTACTCAAAGTTCTCAGGAGATGCAATGTCAAACTGTATGCAGAAACAGCGTCGTTTAGCAAACAGATTACGTCAAGTATTTACATCTAAAATCAGCACACAATTTATGCAACGTGCTGGTATTGAAAGTGATATGCGTACGTTCATAGATGTGCGGACAGAAGAAGTAAAAGAATATGTACAAGAGTATGAGATTGACAAATGTGCTCAATTGAAATTCTATGCTGAAAGTCTTGTAGAATCATTAGTTAAACCTTCTGATTCAATCATTAAACGTAAGAGAACATTTGATGATTCAAGAATAGATAAGATACAAATGTATTTAGAGATAGCGTTAAATGAACTTAGAATTCCTATGTATAAATTAAACTTCTGTGGGTTAAGAGGTATTGGTTTGGAAATGGTTCAGTTAACAATATTTGAAAATAAATACAATAGTGATGAAGAACTTGCAGAGCATTATGGTACATCTAGACCTCTTATTGAGAGAAGATGGCTACCGGTTTTACGCGCTGTAAGAGATTGTACAGCTTATATGTTAGCTGAAAGATTTAGAGAGAAAGTAGATTTACCTAAATACGTAAAAGAATATAATATCCACTTTGGAATGCATCTAGAAGGTAGTGACTATACATCTCATTACGCAGAGCAATTATGTGGAGATTATTTAAAAATGCATGTTGAAGGCAAAGCTGAAGGCATGAGAGATATTGTATCACATTTAAACTTACAATTAGAATCCGAGTAATATAAAACTAAAATAATTAGACTAAGGGAGAAATTAAAATGACATCTAAATTCGTAAAATCAATCAAACAATATGAGCATACATTAATCGTAGAAGGTAACCCATCTCAATTAGAGAAATTCAATAAAGTATTTGGTGATTCAGCAGACAGAGTAAAACAAAGTTTCGGTTATAATAACTTAAAGAAAGTTGACTTCTTCTACCAATACTTTTTAATGAAGTTAGGTGGAAAAGCATTTTCTGAGAAGCAATATAAAGGTCATCATATCGAAGACCTTTTTAAATTTATGTATGCAAACTATAATCACTTAAATTTATCATGGGTTACACTTCAACGAATGGATATTGATCAGGTTGCGGATGGAGTGTTTGATATTGCATTGAAACGTATGAATGCAACACCTGAAGAAAAAGCAGAAGCTGATGAATTATATGTGAAGTTTCTACGTTCCCATACGCCTGACTATTGCTTCTTCAATTTAATTGAACCAAGTGAGTTTACAAAGTATAGAAAGGAATCTCCTGCTATACCAAGTCACTTGACATATGATGAATGGAGCACAAAGGTGTTTGGATTAGGTACATTACAATTATATAATATTCCAATTGAACTTAAACGTGAAAAGAAAAGTCGTCATGAATATTCATTCGACGTACGTGCTGAAATGAGTCATGATGCAATTAAAAAAATCTCTAAACAGTTTCCTAAGTTAGAGTTTACAATGAAGATTAAGTATAACGATCAAACCCGATTTGCTAATAAAACAATAACTGATAAGAAATTTAAAGATGGAAAAGAAAAATCTAAAAAGAAATAATCCAATCAAAGGGAGAGAAAGAAAAATGACAAATCCACTTAAACGAGTAACAATGACAATGGTTAAACCTGATAAAGTAAAGGCTGAACAATTCTTTACAGTAATTAGAACAGGTTTCCAACCTGATATCCAAAAAGAGATTGTTGCAATTAATGGGCAAATCTTAGAACAGTTAGTCCAAGCATATAAGTTTGGACTACGTTCAGCTTTTCCTGAAAGAGCAAGTGAGAACTTATGGAGATTAAAACAGAATTTAGGATTACCACATTTAATCTCAGCTGTACATAATATGGGGAAAAGGGAGTATGTCGATTATATCAATTCACTACATTTTACATTGGAAGATATAGATGCAAACCGCGGGTCAGCGACAAATGAAATTTATATCTACCAAGACCGCTACAATAAACATGTGACAGATATAGAAGTGGACGGTAGACGTACATGTGTAAGCTTAGCAATGGGTGCTTATAAAGCCCGTAAGAATACATGGACATCTAATCTAGAGTATACAATACAAAGTAAGATGGAATTAGATATTGAAGCTATGTACACTCTATTAGCAGATTTAGAAAAGACGAAGATATGGGATGTTGTCCATAACTTTGATACAATGAATTTTAGTAGTAAAGATAATTTCGTATTTGAATTTACTACTACAAGTGAATGTGACATTGAAGAACTATTCCGACTATTGTCTTATGACGTTGTAGGTGAAATGAATATAACGTCGCATACAATTATACCAGAACCTAAATCATTCTCAGCAGGTAGTGGTAGAGTAGTACGACAAGGAGATGCTCGGAAGCTAGTAAAATAAAAATTAAAAGAAATTATAACTATACATTATAGAGGTGAGACCAAATAAAATATAAGGAGGAATCACTTCTATAATCGATGTTATTAAAAATTAATATCGGCTTAACAAGGTATTGGGAGAGATGAGACTGCTCATCCCAATAACCAAATATTAACAAACTACAATAACCATAACAAATTATTGTAGGAAAAATATACTTAACTTAATTGGAGGAAATTAAAATGACTAAAACAATCGAAATGAACGAAGAATTCTTCAAAGGACTTTCAGCTTTCCTAGTAGAAAACAATGGAGTTGACTATGATCCTGAAGATTTAGATTTATTAGAAATGGTTGTTAAAGGTAACCACCAATATGCTGGTGAAGTACTTGGAGCAAATAAAAATGAAGAAGAACCAGTAGCTTTAGAATTAGATGGATTAGTTACATACCAAGCTTCTTATCGTGCAGGTGCAGATGAGTCTGAAGGTAACTTCGGTATTGGTATTACTGCTGGTGAAGAATTAGTTGAATTAGCAAACGAAGCTTAATTATAAATTGTAGTAAACGTATTACTATTAAAATAAACTAACCAATATACTGGAGGAAATTACAATGGCTAAAACAATTAAAATGGACAAGAAATTCTTTGAAGGACAAACACAATTCATCGAGGACAACATGCGTGTACGTTTCGAAGACGCATCATTCGTTGAAGATACTGTGAAAGGTTACTACCAATACGTTGGTACTGTAATCGGCGAAGAATTAAAAGATGCTGAAAATGGAGCATCAGTAGTAGTTAAACTTGCTGACTACATCGAGTTCAAAGGTGTTAAACAGGAAGATGAAATCGTTATCGGAATCACAGCTCATGCTGAGATCAAGAAACGTATTAAATCAGATGCTCAACTAGAAGAGTTAGAAGAATCTGACGAAGAATAAGCGTGAGCTTACAATATAGCGGTGACCGAGAGGTTACCGCTACTTATTTTTTTATTGTCACTACAGAAAGCCACGAGGGGGAGTAACATGAGTTTTTCAAAATTTATATCACAGTATGAGAATCCCAACAGAAAGAGAATCAATGAAGAGTTAATCTACGGGATGAGAAATGAACCTCTGGTTGATTATATCTTAGATGCATTTAAATCACTAGAAGTAATTAATAACATCAAAATGCTAGACTATGACTACATTGAGCATGAGTCTCAGTTCGATACAGATGTTGTTAATGAGAAGTATTTAAAGTCTAAGAAAAGCAAAGGAAAGAATATCAAAAAGCACATCAATATTGATGTGACTCGTTACAATATGCTTCGTGTAAACTTTAAGTTAACGCTAAACAATGAAGTTCAGTATAAGCAAGTAGAACTTCTGTTATTGAAGCAATATAAGAAATACTATCTGATGATGAGTGGGAATAAGTTCTATCCAATCTATCAGATTGTAGATAGTAGTACCTATAATAATAAGGATTACGTGACATTGAAAACAATGTACATGCCAATTATTATTAAACGGAACACAGGAAAACTGAACTCTATAGCAGGAGATTCATTCCAGGTTCCACATTATACATTATGTATCTTCAAGAAGAAATGTAATGCTGTCCTATACTATTTAGCAACAATGGGATTAGAGAATACATTACGCTTCATGAATGTAGAGGATGCTATCGATGTAGTTGCTGAACCAAACTGGGATGATGAAGAACATCATTATTTCAAGTGTAACCATGTATACGTAAAAGTAGTAAAATACTTATTTGACAACGATCACTTCGTTCAGTCAATGGTATATGCGTTACACGAGTTATGTAAGAAGACAGAATTCCATCAATTAGAAGATGTTGATTATTGGGTCACTTCATTAGGTGCTGAGTTCGCAAAGAATACCAATGGACAGTTAGAGAAAGGAAAGAATGTATTACTTTCGTTCTATCGTCTATTGGATAACACGACTCGTAAGAGTCTGAAGCTACAACCATTCAACAAAGAAAACATCTATGCATTAATTAGATGGTTACTATGTAACTTCTCTGAGTTGAAAGCTAAGGATAATATGGACTTAGCAAACAAACGTATTCGTATGGCTGAGTACATTGCATTCTACTTTATTCGTAAACTATCTACGAAAGTAAATATGTTATTAAGCCGTAAACGTAATGCAGTAACAATGGCTGACTTAGTGGGACTCTTAACATTCCCACCAGATGAGTTAATCAAACAGTTACACAAAAGTAAATCCAGCTTACTGCGCTATGATAACACTGTGAATGACATGGACTTCTTTACAGCGTTGAAGTATTCAACGAAGGGTCCTGGTTCACTTGGTGAGCATAGTAGCAATGCTGTAAACATAAAGTATCGCGGAGTACATCCATCACACGTTGGACGACTCGACATTAATACATCAGGTTCATCTGATCCAGGTATGGGTGGCGTATTTACACCGTTCATGGAGAACTTCGGAATGTACTTTGATGATACGCCTGAACCGGATAATTGGTTAGCAAACTATAAGAAATTATATGCGAACCACTTTGAAGGAAAACAATATGAAATTAAAGGTCTTGACTACTTCTATCAACAAGAGAAGAAATCTCGTAAGATGGTAGAACGTCTAGAAGATGTCCATTACTTCATCCGTAACGATGAGTATAACAAAGGATATAATATATTAGATGTGGATGATAAACTACGAATTGCAAAAGTAGTTCGAGTTGACCCAGCTAGGGTCAAGACAAAACCAAAAGCAAGAAAAGTGAAAGCAACACGGCTAGAGGATTAATCCTCTAGCTGTTTTATTAACGTAAATTACATATAGAAAAAGGGGAAATAACAATGACTATGCAAATTACTAAGAAACTACCTAAAACAGGAACTAACAGTGTAAAGCTAATTCAGGGAGAGGTGACGAAAACTTACGCACGTAAATTCTTTGGAAACTTATTTGAAGAGATTATCGATAAGAGTATCAAAGACAAATTTCTTTACAATAACTTATATATTGAGAAAGATGATCATTATATCATTCGAGTATATGTAGCAATGGTTGACCATTATTATGACGTACTGATTGATAAAGATATGCAACCTATCTTGAAGAATTTCTTTGTACGTGTTAATACAACTTCTACAGGAAAAGCAATCGATGCAGTTATTACAAAGTCTACAAATAATGTAGCCAGAAAAACTCCGATTGTAAAAGTGTTAACAGATGATAATTGGGATGCTCATGCTTCTCGTAGCGCTGATCAAGATTTCCCAGAAGATACATACGGATTTGTCAATGGGAATGTATTAGACTTACGTAGAAAGAATGTTGTAGAGAAGAAAAGTCGAGATGCGTTCAGAGAATTGTTAATGACTATCGGTGCTTATAAAGGTGAAGAACATTTCAATACATATTATAAATGTATCCAGTTTGATGAGCATACACAATGTATTACCGCAGTCGTTACCGATTGTACTGGAAAGAAAGAGAAACAACGTTACCGTAAGTTCCCAATCGATTGGCAACCAGCAGAAGCATCTATTCGATTGGCGATAGATTATGTGAATCGTGCAACAAAACGCTATAAGGCGTCAGTATAAAGAGTAGGATATTCCTACTCTTTTATTTTTTGATTAAACTTACGACAATGTATTAATAAGATACAGGGAGAGATTATATGAAAGTCCTTTATTTAAAACTAAAGAACTATATAGGTATTTATAATGGAATGGGACTGAAGTCTATTGAGATAGATTTCACCAAGAGTGAGCATAAGTTTTATATTTATGCTGGAGCCAATGGTAGTGGAAAATCTACCATTCAGAATGAGATTCAACCATTCGCAAAAGCTGGTGGGTCTCACATGCGATTTATACGTCCAGGGAAGAATGGATATAAAGAAATCCATATCAGTAAGGACGAAAATACTACGTACCTGATTAAGCATTACTTTGATGCAAAAGGGGATAAACATTCAACGAAGAGTTTCATTGCAAAACAGATTGGATTTGCAGACCCAGTTGAATTAAATGAGAATGGTAATGTAACATCTTTTGAAGAATGTGTCTTCATGGAATTAGGAATTAATAGTGATTACTTGAACCTAATTCAGATGGGTGTTAACTTAAAGAATATCATTGGAATGTCAGCAACTGAACGTAAGAAATATATTAGTCAATTTATTTCAGAAGCTGATATCTATTTGAAGATGTTTAAAAACATTAATACAAAAGCCCGAGAGTATAAAGGGGTTATCAAGAACTTAACGGATAAGTTAAATAAGCTAGATGATATATCTATCCTACAAGAAGATATTGAGATAGCTGAACGTAAGTTAGAGCAGTTACAAATAGAACGAGATAAGTTCCATGCTCAAATGAATAACGCTGTAGGAGCTATAGCAGCATTAGACCCGAATGGGATACTAGAAAGTGAGTATAATAAGCTCGTAACGGAGTTACGTCTAATCGATAGTTCAATTAAGGACTTAGAAATCATTGAGGGTCAAAGTGTATATCGTGCAGAATCCTTACAGGATGCACAGAAGAAACTAACTTCATTGAATAAGTCTATTGCGTTAGATCAAGAATCAATTGAAAGAGAAACGAGTATCTTAAATAGTAAGCTGGAAGAGTTCCATACAATTCAGAACCAGATTACAGATTATCAATCTCAGTTATTCTCTATGAACGATTATAACTTAGAAGAGACTCGTAGTGTATATAGACAATATAAGAAAGCATACGATAACTTACAACATCGTATTCGAATCATGATTGATGAACCGACATTATCATCACAAGAGATTAAGTCTATCTATGGAACAGTTGACTCGATTCAAGATAGTATTGATGCGATGCGTCAACGTGGTGAGAATGTCATCAATCTAGTTGGTACAAAACCAATGAGTGAATTACAACAAATGTATTTATATTCTAGCTCAGCATTAGAAAGAGCTGAGAAGGATTTAGCTGATATAGAACGTAAGCTGGCAGAGAATAAAGGTGCCGTTACACTAGCAAATACATTACAGCTTCGTCCAAAAGAATGTAAGATTGACACCTGTCCGTTTATACAAGAGGCGTTGTCTTCTATGCATTTAATTGAAGCTTATCATGCCAATGAGCGTCGTCAAGACGAACTAAATCATGAAATAGAACGACTAGAGCAAGAACTTACATGGGTTGGAGAATGTATTGAGATGGAGCGAACTATTAAACAACTTCATGTACAATTAGGACGTCAAGCCCATATGATTAATCAAACGCGTAATCCCCATCTATTAGATAAAGATCATCTTATCAAATGCGTAAAGACTGGTAAGCCTTTATATAATAAAGAGATGATGATACAAGAGATTGAGGATGCAGACACATTAAAAGAAATGAAAACATATGAAGAGAAAGTACCTATGTTAGAGAAAGAGTTAGAGCTACTAGAATCTAATGATAGAATGGTACAATCTCTGAAGATGAATATCAATTTATTAGAGAAACAATCGCAACGTCTACAAGATGAGATTAAAGTATTGAAAGATACGACAAATACTTCAGAAAGACGTTTACATCAGAATCAACTTCTCACACAAGGTATTGAAACAATGATGAGTACCTTAGAAGAGAAGGAAGAAATGATACAAGAGAAAAGAAAGATTGAATCAAGTATTGTAAAGTATACGGATTCAATTAATAAGATTCATGCTTGTCGTATTGGGATTCAAACCAATCGAGAAGCGATAGCTCCAATAGACTTCTCTATCTCTGAATTAAATAAACGTCGGGATAAACTTAAAATCAAAGAGAAGATGGCAAAACGATTTAAGAAAGAGAAAGATGCTTTAGAGAAAGACTATGTGGAGATTGAATTACTACGTACAGCTTTATCTGGTAATAAAGGTATCCCGATTGTATTCGTAGATATGTATTTACGTAAGACTCGGGTTATTGCAAATAAGATACTAGAGAAAGCATTTGATGGAAAACTGAAGTTAGATAAGTTTGAGATTAATGAGAAAGAGTTCCGTATTCCTTGCTCAGGTAAGGGAGAGAAGAACGGAGATATTAGCACGTGTTCTTCAGGTGAGAAAGCGATTATCGGTCTTGCCTTATGTTATGCATTATCGACACAAGCGTCTAGTAGTTATGATATCATGCTAGTAGATGAGTTAGATGCGACATTAGATAAGTATCATCGTCGATTATTCTTAGAGTTATTAGAGAAGATGGATACAGGTCAATGTCATATCATCTCACATAATGATGCATTCTCTACTAAAGATGCCGGGCTTGTACTATTGTATAAGCATCAACTGGACAATTACAAAGAGAAGAACATAGTATATGAGTATTAGAAGGTACATCCCACTCGGGATGTACTTATTTTTTTGTAGGAGGAATGGAAATTATGAGAGCATTTGGAGCTTCAGGAGTGACAATGCCGTCACCCGACAAACTTACTATTTATTATAAAAGAGAAGCTTTAAGGGATTTAATATCAAAAGACCTTAATGCAAAAGAACGTCATAAGCAAGGAGACAAATTACTTAAATCTCTTGCTCATGCAACAGGAATGATTGATACTTGGGAACGGTTCAAGTTGAATCCGCTATATGAAGTGGAATATATTTTATATGGAAATTGTGGACTATTAGGTTACTCTTATGATGGAGTACCAGTAGTATTTGATATAAATAAAAATGGTGCGTTTATGTTAGTAAAGTTTACAACTTACTTAGATTGTGTAGCACCTGAAGAATTACGAGTAAGTGATATTATGGATTTAAACGCTGTATTCTTAGCGGAAGAACTCTTTATGGATTTGGGAATTGAACGTTGTGGAGAAACTGTATCGAAAGGTTATCCGACAGTATACATGATTTTACCTAGGACGTACCAGATACCAGACCCATATATAAAATCGTAATAACAGTATCCTTGGCTATACATTATATCTGTGAGTATAGTTAGTACTCGTTAAATAAATAAGCTTCCCAGGATAGCAGGGACAAAAAGCATATGCTATCATGTGTCTTAAATACAATACTGTAAAAAACAGTAGGGTATAGAAAAACTATTAGATAAGCATAGTATGTAAAAAGCATACTATCAGGAGGAGAAACCGAAATGACAATCACAACAGTAGCTAGACCAGAAATGATGAAGGACATCGCGTTAGAGAATCAGAAGATTAATCTTTTAGAGTTAATCGTTCAGAAAGCTGAAGGGGATATCTCTACTACATACCTAAAGAAAATCATTGATACTGTCGATGTAAGTTTAGGTTACATGGTACACGTAACTCGTGACCCAAAGGAATTTGAAAACACACTGACATTGCGTAACTATAATCGTTCAAATTCAGTATCAGGTTCTGAAGGAACTGAAGAGTTTGGACAATGCGTAATCGGTAATGAATTAGTATTTGGAACTCGTAAGAGTACAGAACATCACGGAATGTTTATTCCAAGTAAAACAACGTTTGATTTCGTTAAGCCTGAGTTTGATGAAACAAAAGTGAATGTCGTTACAATCCATCGACATGTATGGAATAACTTGTCTGGTTCTGGAATTCCTGAATTTGACTCACATTATTTTATCCTAAATATCTATGTTCCCAGAATGGACTTAATGTAAATGTATAGAAGAGGAGATAATCCTCTTCTATCTATTATAATTTTTGGAGGGATAGCACATGAATACAGCACAGTTATTCATAACACAAGATATGGAATTTTCAAAGGATAAAATTAGACCTATAGATAATAACGAAATAAAGTTAAATAAACCGGTAGGAGGACTTTGGACATCAACTTTCCTGCAAACAGATTACTCATGGTGGTATCAATATTGTACAGATATCGGTTCACCATATTGGCAGAATACCCAGCACTACGGTCATGTCATTCATCCAAGAGAAGATGCTAGACTCTTATGTGTGACAAAGAAAGAAATGGAACGTTTACTTGAACATTACTCCATAAGTGATGTATTATTAGATTATGAAAAATTGGCTAAAGATTATGATGGCATTTATTATTCGCCACAAATAATCAAGTATGATATGACGTATCAAGAAAGTCTATCATTCATGATTAATGATAACCCATTCTTCTATTGGGAATGTGAATCAATTCTTTGGTTAAACCCAGCATTTGATGTAAAGCAATCTATCAAGATAGCTAAGTAGTATAATAAAATACGGAGGTTTACAAAATGAGTCTCTTATATACGAATGCAAGAAAGACCGTTATTTATAAAGTAAATAACGTTGATCGGATTTTATTTGATGTGGACTGGTTACAGATGAGGATGGGAGAAAGACATATCACCTTAGACGAATGGACAAAAGAAGGAACGATTCGAGCAATAGAATCTTTCCCAGCTGTATTCGGAAAGCAAGTAGATCGAAAGATTGGCTTTGCTTCTATACAAGATTTCCTGAAAGCTAAATTTGAGTGTGATATGAAAGAACGGAAAATCGTTCCCGTCATACTTCACCCAAAGGATATTCGAACAACAAGTTTCACATACTTTGAGTTTGAAGGCACTTATAAGAAACCATATGTTTCATCATCAGGTGGAACATTTATCATGACATCCGAGAATCCTACACATCGTATTATTAGAACTCATTTGAATCGAAGGTCGTTAGAGAAATTGATATTCGATGATCCAAGATTAGAAGCGGTGTTTTACAATATAAAAGAAGAATATCCAAAGCATACTATCGCTTATGCAATCGTTCGGATATATTGAGGGAGAGAATATAATGGCAGCTATTTATGTAAAATCATTTGATATAACACTTAACGGTGTTGCAAAAACACTTTATGTGGAATTAAGTTCGGATAAGATTATCAGTTTAATTAATCATATTAAACGTTTAACACAAAAGATTACAGTTGACTCTTTAACTATTAGCAAGGGTCGATTCTTCATTGAAGGTTCTTATGATGGTGAATCATTTGATTTCGATGAAGCTTTTGAATGTGCTTTATACCTAGGTGGTATTGCTCGACGAGCAATCTATGATATGGCTGAAACATTCGGTAAAGATCAATCTCGTGTAAATGGAGGATACATCATGTTATCAAGTAGTAACCTAATTGATGCGAATGATGAAATCTTATTCTCCATGACACCAGGTTCAAATGAGATATATTCATATACAGCATTTGAATACGGTGGTGACCTTGATGATTATGTATACGTATACGACAATACAAATAAAATTGATACATTATATACAATCGGTGAGTCTAACGTAGAGCGTTATGATGGTAAGCGCTGTAATCGAATTCATTTCATTAAACGAGTAAAAGCAGGTCATCCAATGGATGAAATCACATTAAGCTAAAAACGTAACAAGAAGTAATATAAAGATACATTATATTAATGAGCATATACAAAATATATGCTTCTAAATTATACTGAGGAGTGTTTAAAAATGACAAACGAAACTAAGAATTTACCAGAAACAATGGACGAGGTTTTAACTGAATACGGAATGCCTACTGTGAAGATTACAGTAAGCACACAAGCAATCAACGATGGGTTAGCAGAAATAGATTTACCTGCAATTAAAGAAGTTCGATTAGATGGTACAATCATTTTAGAAAATAAAGATATGCATTTTGGTCTATTCCAACTATTTAAAGACCTTAGTGAAATTGCAACGAGACATCATCCAGATTCATTAAGCTTTACAAAGCGTACTCGTATCCATCCAGGAAACTTTATGGGAGTAAGTGGTCGTTGCACAAGAACTGAAATGGGAGAATTTATATTTGAAGCAACAGATCAAGATATTACACATATGATTATCCAAGTTGTTACTGGACCATCAGACGAAATTAAAGACTTTGATTACGGTTCTGCGAAACAGTTATACCGACATAATTATCAGTTAGGTGTACTAACAGCGCACTTTGCTATTCTTGAATTTGATCCTGAGATTATGAATGTAATTAAACCAATCTGGTAAGGAGATATAATTTGTCAGACCTCAATAAGAAACTATTTGAACTTGAGAACTTATTACTAGAATTTAAAATGAAACAATTAGAAGAGAAAAAGAACGAAGATAGAGACTTATCCATTACGGATAAGTCTAAAGAAGAAAGACCTAAACGTCTTTCTTTTTTTGTATAAATCTAGAAAAGTTTGACCATTATATTATACTATAAAGGGAGAGATGAAAATGTTATATGAAAGAAAATTAGAAGATAAAGGTTTCCCAGAGATTACATTCGTGTACGAAACATCGGATGTAGAGGAGCTACAGAAGCTACCTGATACATTTAGAATTATTAAAGAAGATACTACAACTGGGAAGTTTACAATAGAAGATTTAAAAATGCCTGGACGTGAGATCACATTGGGTGGATATGAGATTATCCAGCAATATGTAGCACCTATGTTAGCACAGGACTCTATGTTTAATTTCTTTAGTTCAATTAATCAAGTGTCTGCAACAATGGTATCTATCGTATTTGGCGATGCTACACAAAAAGGTGAAAAGATTGAATTTAAAACATCGACACAGCCATTCCATGTTATGGTAACAGTTCGTTGGGGTGGATTCACTTCTAACGATATTACGGATGTAGAGTGGCTTGGTAAATATGAGTCTGATTCTACAGTTATCTATAATAAAACATATAAATCTGGAAGTGCGGTATTTGATAATGAAACAATGTTTATCATTGAACTACCAGAGTTCTATCTTGGTGGAATGGAATTTCTTGAAGATATTGAGATCGTACGATGAGCTAGGGATTAATTTCCCTAGCTTTTTTTTTCGTAATAAACGCTCTTATACATATACATTATCATATTAGACGTGTATAAAATACAAGTCACTATAAAGCCGAGGGAGAGAGTTATAAAATGACAAAGTTTCACGAAAACGAACTGGCAGTAGAATTAAAGAATTTTGGGTTTAAAGGAGACTATCGTTTCATTATTGAACGTAAAGATGTCTCTAAAATGAGTGAATGGTCTGGTGCATTTGGTGTTAATAGTACTGCAAATGATGTTGTAGACATCAACGATGTAGCTACAGGGGAAAGACGCTATTTAGATGCATTTACGTTTATGAGACTATATTGGAGTCGATTAAATGACCATAACCCAGGAATCGATTTCTGTTATGATAAAGGATTCGATGTAACAAAGGTAATGAGTATTGGAGTAGATGTACCGGAATATACTCTAGCTGACGTAAACATTGTTGGTTCTACAATAGTTGAAGTAGATCGAAATGTTATAGTGAGCGAATCAGATAACACACCTGACGTAACCGATATCAGATTGAATTTGGAAGACCCTAAATTCTTAATGTTTGTATTTGAATGGGGTACTGAACACACATTAGCACTACATTACTTACAGTATATCGTACATGCTAAAACAGTAACATCTGATGATAAGAATCTATTATTAATTGTCGTACCAAATCAAGAAGTAACGTACAACAGAATCAGTCGCATCGGAAAGGTGGAACAATAACATGGAAAATACAGAAAACATATATAGCTTTGATATTTCAACAAACTTAACAATAGCAGGTGTTTCAGAGGAGTATTTAGAAGCATTGCCTCAACATCCAGAAGTGTATACAGATACAGCGTTAGAAACAATGTGCTTACGAAATGGAATTCCTATATCAAATGTTATTTCACTGGAGGGTGAGGTAACGATTGGTAAGAATAAACACGTTACATTTAGAGCGTTAACAAAAGGTGCATATCAACGATTCATCAAAATTAACTGGGGTAGTCAATCTTCAATGTACCATGACTTTACAGTTGATATGGATGAATGCTATCATCTAACTACAAGACGTGCAACACAGGAGCATCCTTATAATGAAACTTATATTGTAATCAATAATTATGCTCAAGTATTAAATTCAATTAATATTAGATAAATAAAAAATATAAACGGGTGTATCCAAAAGGTACACCCTTAAAAAGGGGAAAGGCTCAAATGAGAAACGGATATTTAAAAAGACACTTTGATACACATAAAATTAGCTTATTGTCGGATAGTGCATCGGAAGATTTTAAAATACACATACCACATAAAGTAATTACAGCTATGCTAAGTGAATATGTGGAAGGTGTAAAAATTATTGATAGTGTGAAAGCTCAATCCGTATCTATTACCTATATAGAGAATGGTAAGGTATGGAACAAAGAATATTATACACCACTAGATGTGCTGGAGGATGTCATGCGTTTACGGAATGATGCGCTTTCAGAAGATATGTACGAGAACGGGATAAGTACGTACAACTACATTGAAGTAAGTGGGACGTTAGATGAATCTGGTGGATGCTTTACTATTCAAGAAGAAGCTATTTGCTCAGACACATTATCTATTTTATACTATGTCAATTGCGGTATCGATAAAGAATATATTGATGCAACGAAACCATGGGCTACATATGTGAATGATATGTTACCAACGTTTAGTTATGCAATGTATTTAGCAGGGGATAGAAAATGGGATGTCGGTGAATTAGTCACTGGATTAGAAGGTAGAGCAACACATCCAGATGAATCTGATGAGGAATATGCTAATTTAAGCACGGGGGAGTTTGACGAATTATTCGGTCCAAGCGGAAGCAAATGGAAACGATAAGATAAAAAGTATATTAAAAAAATATACCTTAGAGGGAGACAAGTACGATGGGAACACAGCCACATTTATTAAAATTGCTTTCTTCAAGTACAGACTTAAAGGGGTTAGTATTAACTATTGCTCACGATGAGATAATTGCTATGATCCGTCGTGAGATTGCAGGTCATGTAAGGCTTACAGAATATGATAATACTAAGTCAGTCACAATTGCATATAATGATGGCGAATCAGGGGAGATTACTCATTGCTTTACTGGTCCATTAGAAGTATTAGAGTTTATAAAAGCAATGGAAACAAAGAACAATGAATTTGTCGATAACTACCGCTTTGATTTAATTGGAGCCAATGGTACATTCCAACCTATGAAAGAAGAGTTTGTCATTCATAGTTTAGGTACAGATAGCCTGTCTATTGCCTATCGTGCAAAAGATGGGGTAGCTAGTATCAAAGGACTTAAACCAAATCTATTTACTTCTAGACGATTAGGTACAGGAGGATTTAGAAACTTCCATAACATAATCGTTGATGCGGCAACCGATAAAGATTTGTAATAAATGAAAAGGAAGCGAATTAACGCTTCCTTTCTTTTTTTGTCTATTTTACTCTTACATTACCCAACATTATTATAATCGGAAAATATTCCGAATTTCCTCCTCAGGTATATTATTGTACTTAGACTATGGACAAAGAAAGTGGTATAGGCGCTCAGCCTATACCACTCCTTTTTATCTCGAATACATAACCTCATAAACCGTACCTAATCTGTCACGTGCAATTCCTTTATCTTTATCGAATTGAATACGTCCAACAGAGTCTCTATCTGGTAACGGATGATCATCTAACACTTCTCCTAAAGCGTTAACCGCTTCGAACTCCCATCTTTCTGATGGTAACCATTTACGGATAACAATCTTAATACCAGTATCACCTTCATAATGGAATGCTTGCTCATTGTCTGTTAAGACAATATCTTCAGCCTCAACGAGCTGATCGAAGCGTGCATCAATCATATCATCGAAATCCTCTTCACCCAAGTCTTCCAATGCAATTTCATCTTCAGGAATACCGAAGTTATAATTCGGGTCTTCTTCCAATTTCTTTTTCTTCTTCTTTTTCTTCGTTGTAACGGTAGGTGTATCAGTATCCATTAATTGAGCAAATGCTTGGTTGATTAAGAATTCATCACTAGCACCAGCTCCACCCGCAGCGTTACCTTCTTTCGCTTCTCTAGCCGCACGTTTAAGCTCAAGGTCAGAGATACTTTTATTAACAGATGTAATCTCTTTTACGATACTTAACTTTGTATTTACTAGTGAAGCTAAGTTAGATGTTTGGTTCGTAATAGCTGTTAAGTAGCCTCTATAATGAGGTGTCTTTTTCAGCATATCTAAGAATGCTTGACCATCTTCTGTCATATGATTAATATTTTTAAGTAGGTCGCGTAGCATCATAATGGAGCCATCGAAACGTTGTTCGTAGAAGTCTTCTGCACTCTTATCTGCTTTTGTTGCAGGTACAGGAGTTCCACCACCACCTTCTCCAAATATATCTTTATTTGTTCCACTCATCTCGTAAAGTGCTGATATAGCACTTTGACGTTTCTTACCGCTTTTTTTCTTCTTCGATGGTTTCTCTTTCTTTTTTTTCTCTTTTTCTTTTTTATCTTCGTGCATTTTATCTCGTATACGAGTACTAGCCATTAGGCTATTTAAGATTGCTAAGTCCTTATCATTTTCTTCTTTATACACGCTTGGTATAGAAGTAGGTAACTTTTGTGATTTGGGTTCTACACGTTTTACCTTTGCTATTCTTAATTTCATATATATTCCTCCTCTACGTATATAATATATTGTTTTAAGTTTAACATTCGTCTTAAATATATATTATCTAAGTGAAAGAGAAAAGACTTGAAATTGAAAAGGAGGGAAACACTTCATTAACCGAGAATAAAGGGAGGAATTTTAATATGGATATGACCAAACTACTGGGACTGCCAGAAGGCGGGGATTACATCTTATTAAATCAGATGTACCACAAGCCTAAACGTGATGGAGATGATATGACTCCAGACGCTATCTCACTAATTATTAAAAACATAAAGACGGGTGAGAAGCAATTAAAGATTATTGAGAATCCACAGATTGAAGCATATGTGGCAAAGGATGATGTCCAAATAGACTATCCTATGATTTGTATAGAAGCCGATAAAGTTAATAAGGTTGATTTAAGTTACCGTTATGTCTTGAAAGATATAGCTGGTCTAATTGGTGAGCAAGCCGTCAACCAGTATTGGCAGATGATTAAAGAACGACGTTCTTCTGAATTAAAGAACTTCCATAAATGGAATCGTATCTTCTCATCTGATGTAGATGTAGAGGATTTCTATAAGTTTAAATGTCTAGAACACTTTGGAACAAAAGAGAAGTTTAAGTTAACTAAGGGGTTCCTAGATATAGAGGCAGATATCTATGCAGGAAACATTGATATGAAGAATGTAGAAGGTTCTGCTCCTATTAATGCTGTAACACTTGTGGACAATGATAAGAAACAATCGTTCACTCTATTATTACGTAACTCAGAGAATCCATTGATTGCGGAATTCGAGCAAGACATTCCAGGATTCATTGAAGAGATTGAAGCTGAGTTCGAACCAGAATTCGGTAAACTTGAGTACCATATTATCATGTGTGATACTGAGATAGAATTAATCAGAAAGTTATTCCAGATTATTAATATTATCCGTGTAGACTTTATGATGGTATGGAACCTCGGGTTCGATTTTCAGTACATTATGCACCGTATCGAACGATTAGGAATTGACCCAGAAGACATCATGACGGATGAAGCATTCAAGTATAAAGAGTGTTGGTACTATGCAGATAAACGTAACTTTAAAATTAACCGTAAAGGTGATTATGCAACACTAACTAGCTTTACAGTATGGGTAGACCAAATGATTAACTATGCAGCGATTCGTAAATCGGGTGCAGAGTTAGATAGCTATAAGTTAGATTACATAGGTGATAGAGAAGTAGGAGCTAAGAAGTTAGAATATACGGGTACAGCAAACTTCAGAAACTTACCTTATGTAGATTACAAGATGTTTGTACGATACAATATTCGAGATGTACTTATTCAGATGAAAATCGAAAATAAATTAAATGATATCGAGTTACTGTTTAATAAAGCATATGACTCTAGTACACGATTCAATAAAACATATAAAGAAACTGTGTTCCTGAGAAATAAAGCAGCAATGGAGTTCCAGGAGCAAGGATTAGTTATGGGTAATAATCATAATATTACCTATGGTGAAAGTTCAGGAGATAGTGAGAACCAAGAGCGCTTCGAGGGTGCCGTAGTTGGTGATCCGAAGTTAAACTTGCCTACAGGTATGAATATCTTGAAGAACTATCAATCACGAAATGTATTTAATAACGTAATGGACTTTGACTATAGTTCACTATATCCATCGATTATCATGATATTCAACATATTTGCTACGACGCAGCTGGGTCGAGTCATTATGGATAATCGTAACATTACGAAACGAGAAGTTATCACTGATATGGACAAGTATGATAGAGGTGGTAAGTTCATTGAAGATTTAGAATTAAACGAACCAGTTCAATTCATGCATCGTTGGATGGGTATGCCATCTGCTGAAGATATGCTTGAAGAGTTCGGACATGAGCTTGGGGAACGTGCTATACGTAAGGCTCGTGTACAATATGTATCTAAAGTTAAGAAAGATGACAAGAAGAAGAATAAGAAAGGTGTCGAAATACGTAAAGTAAAAGCGACCAGACTATCGGAGAAGGTGAAGGTTACATGGTAGAGTTTAACCCGAAAGTATTAAACGCAATGAATCAAGATTGTAAAAACTTGCGTAAAGACAGTGGATACATTATCAAAGATGGTAAAGTAATGTCTGCGGTAATAGATGTATTTGGAGATGAAACAGTCGGAGTATCAGTCGTTACTCCGATTTCCTCCGAATATAAAGAATTATTCAGTCTACTAGATGGTATTTGTGTAGATGGAAAAGAACTCTTTGGCTTGTATAAAGTAGTGAAACAGCCAGAGATTCTAGATGTGACCAGTAAGTACATTAGACTAGGTAATGACGAAGAATCAATTGAATTATCTAGACGAAAGAAAGACTTGAAACCTATCGTACAGAAGGTGAATAAATATAATAATATACCTACGGTATCGGATTCAGGTACAGTTATCTCAGGGGATATGTCAGAAGTAGCTTATGAAATTAATGAAACAAAATCAGTACATACCGTTCAGATAGGAAGTATGATAGTCCGAGTGAGTAAGAAGATGATTAAGGGATATAAGAAAAATGATAAAGTATACGTGACTTTTCATCAGACAGATGAACCTCATCTATTTAAAGCAATAATAGATGTACATAAAAAACACTATATTATATCAAATATGTATCTCATAATTAACTTCTAAAAACTCAAAGGGGAGGTGTAGAAGACTTATGGGTAAAACCATAAGTCTTTATTTTTTTATGAAAAAAACGGAAAATCTATCCAATATTAACATAAAACCAGTAGAGCCTTTATTAAAAGCTCAAGCTGATATTAACCGTGACCTGGAAACACAGGTATATGGTACAGCCAATGATGTACAACGTGATGGAGAACGTACAAGATCACGTGTCAATGATGTCGTATCGGAATTAATCCAAAGGGAGACAGGTTCTGCCAATGGAGACTTAATAGGTGGACTGGAAAGTTACTACGGTAACTCAGGTGGTAAAGATAAAGAAACATTTAACCGTATTAAAGATGCTTTATCTAATCCTGATGGAGCTAGTGACATCTATAAAATCTACTCTGAATTAAACTCGACAATTAGTAAGAACGAGGATTTAAATGTTGTCGTTAACTTAATCCCTCAGCTTGGTGACGCAATCAATGCGATAACAGATTCCATTCTATCACCAGATGATTTCACGAAACAAGTAGTGTTATCTCTTATGAAAGCTGATGTAGAATTAAAAGAAGATGACGATTTCAGAAAAGAGTCAATGCAAGTATTATCTGAGTATAAGTACAATAAGCATATCAAAGAGATTGTAAATAAAACTGCTATCCAAGGTAAGCATTACGTGGCAGCTATCCCTTACAGTCGAGCATTCCAATATCTTTTAAATGATAAAGATATGCAACTTGCAAAACAGCAAATGATGGGTAGAACGACTTTATCTGAATCTTACAAAGGTAAGACGGAGGAAGTAACAGAACTTCTAACTGAATCGTTTACGATGAATCTTTCAGAATGTTATGAATCAAAATCTATTGAAGACCTGAAAGGTAGTATCGTGGAAACGGTAGACTCATTCGTTCTTCAAGAAGGTGCTGTAAATCTTGTAGATATGGAGCTACTACAAGAGGCAAAGAAACAAAACATGATTAAGAAGAAAGCTCCGAAGAAGAAAGATAAATCGGAAACACTTGCGAAAGAATTAGAAGCAAACGGTAAGATTATAAATGACGGATTTAAATCTACCGATGAGATAAAAGAACTAACTGATGCTGATACAGCTTCTTTAAAAGGGGTCGTTATCAAGCAGTTAGATATCCGTAAAGTCATTCCATTAGAAGTAGACGATATCTGTCTAGGGTATTACTACATTGAATCAGATGATACACAACAAGCTCTCCGTAAGAGCTATAATCCACAACAGTGGGCACAGAACATTAAGAAAAGTGCTTCGAAGCAGACGGTATCTAACTCTGTTGAGAATGCTTACAGTAACTTGTCGAAACTATTATTGCATCGTCTAGATAAGAAGTTCTTAGAGAAGAATGCTCACATTAAAGATGAGATTTACGGATTATTAAAATACCACCAAGTACTTCATAACCGTAATGCTGTTAAAGTAACATACTTACGTCCTGATGAAGTATACAAGTTTGAAATCAATGGTGGGAAATCTGTATTAGACAATGTATTATTCTTTGCGAAGTTATACTTAGGATTATTAATGTCTAATATCATGATGCGTATTTCTCGTTCTAATGATATTCGTGCATACTACATTAATAGTGGTGTAGCACCAGATGTATCAAGCGTAGTAAACCATGCAATCAATGAGATTAAAAAGGACAATCGTTCTTTAATGCATTTAAATAACATTCCTCGTATGATTGCAACTACGACTAAATTTACAGATTTATTCTTACCTACAGATAAAGATGGTAAACGTCCGATTGACTTTGACATCATTCAAGGTCAAGATGTGCAGGTAAAAGATGAAATGATGGAGATGCTAGAAGAGATTATTGTCAGTGGGACCGGAGTTCCAAGCGTGCTATTGAACGCTTCTAATGACGTAGACTTTGCTAAGACCTTAACTATGTTAAGTACCAAGTACCTACGTCGGGTATTAGGTTGGCAGTTGGATTTAAATGAACCGAATACGGAATTCATTAAAGCAATTCTTCGTAGTGAGTTGGATGATAGAGAAAGTGAAATCAATAGCTTAACAACTTCATTCCAAGCACCGACGAATCTAGTATTACAGAATGCATTAGATGAAATTAATAATGCAAGAGATTTAGCGAATGCTATCTCAGGAGCAATGATTGGAGATAACAACCAAGATGAAGATGCACAACGTTTATTAGATATACTAAACTTATCTATTATGAAACAGTATGCACCATCTGTCCCTTGGGCATCATTTGCTGAAATGGAGAAACAGGCTCGTGTGCAATTAGAGAAAGAAAAAGCAGAGAAAGCGGCTAAAGCGAAGAACGCTGGTGGCGGCGATGATACATCAGGTTACTAAAATGACAAAAGATATAGACTATACCATTACGGTATAGTCTATTTTTATCACACTTCTGGTAATACAGGACGGAATTGATCGTATCTCTCGATCTTACGTCGCGCTTGAACGATTTTGTTAGCGTATTCGTTAATGTAAACGGATTCGTATTTAACACCAGTGAATTCAAGGTCAATTTGTACAAGACCGTGTTCACCGTGGTTCAAGTTCAAGTGAGATTTTGGAATCTTTGTTGGTACAATATTAGCGATTAATGCAGCGTACTCAATACCTTTAGAACCACCAGTAGGGTCAGTTACTACGTATAGTAATTCGCCAGAGTGGTTTTTAGCACAGTATCCACCGTCAATTGTATCAGCTAATCCGTGGTAAGTAGCGTAACCAGTTTTAGGGTCACGAATACCTGTTGCCCAGTAGTTGATCGCTTCACGAACAGGAGAACCTTGTAATTCATATACTTTCATAGTGAAAGTATCGAAGTCATCCTTCATATTTGTAACCATTTTGAATTGGTTACCAGCGATACCACCAGTCATATCCTCAGAGTCTACTGCCATATCTTGAATTCCATCGAATGAAGTATGACCTTTCTCTGTGTAGTTGCGGAAACGCGTAGTTAATTCTGGGTGACCTTGCGTCATGAACGGAGGTAGTTTAACCCAGTAGAATTGAGCGTAACCAGTAATCATTGGGTCGAACTGGTTAATGTTAGCATTATCCAATTTCAGTATACCCTTAAATAAATCTACATCATCGTATGCACGAGTTACTTGACGTAAACCAGTTTGAGATGTGTGTAATGTAGACATAGGTTGATCTCTCCTTTCTTATAAAAAGACCGCGAATTACACGCGGTCAATTGAGATTGTAATATCATTGATTTCAGTGATAGATTTAAATCCGACACGGATAGCCGTTTGGATACGACGAGGAGTGTCAGGGTTTGAACTCTTCGTAATCACACCTTCAATGAACTTACATTTGAAGTCACGATATTTAGCTAGACGCATGTCCAACATACGGTTGAATTCTTTTAAGTCCTCTTCCGTTTCATTTGGTTTGTAACGGAATTTAGGGCTAAGCATTTCAACATCGCGTTTGATATCGTATAACGTATGAACGTTGTTCATGTCTAATAACTGAGAGTCTTTAGACTGAGAAGATAACTGAGTACCGAATGTGATTTCACCGTACTCTTCTTCTAAGTAGTTCAAACGTAATTCGTAAAGATCAGATTTATCTGCATCTTCAGCCACAGCAGGACGTACACTATTAGGAATAATGTATTGGTTCAGCTTCACGAAGTCACCTGCTAATGGAATATGATTTCCATAAGAAGCGAAATGTGCTGGCATTGTATTAGCTACAAGGTAAGTCATTGTTACTGGAATATCCTTACCTGTGTATTCATCATAAGTCATGAAGTTTTGAGCCATGATAGTTACTCCGTAAGAGTTAACTGTTAACTCAGTTTGTCTCCATGTCTTTAAGTCAAGAATTGTGTGAGACATACCTGCATCTAAGTACAATGGTAGGTCATCACGTAGGTAACGCCAGTTAATCATAGCTTGCTTAACTTCCAATGGATAGTTTGCATCTAAAGCTACGTTAGCAGGGTTACGTTTACGGTCTAAGATTGTTTTATCAATCTTTCCGTCGAACGCATCAATTAAACGTTCGTTGATAGCGATTTGACGGTCACGGTTAGAACGTTTGAACGCTCCATCGTCACCAGCTGCTAATGGGTAACCTTCGTATAAACTTAGGTTAATGCTATCTTTAGCAGTTGTGATGTGTTTGTAGTTCGTAGTATCACGGTTACGGAAGAATAAGAAGTCGATTTCTTCTGGTTTAATCTCCGCTTCTGGATGCTCTTGTTGAACTACAGGGCGTAACATTTCAGCCATTTGATAGAATGAATCTTCAATAGCGAAAGTGTTAATTGGGAAGATGTTACGTTTTAGTACATCTTCAATGTACTCGCTTCGGCTGTAGACACTACGAGCATCTGGGAATGTAGAGATGTTTAATGGTACCTCAACACGTTGTAACCCGTTCTCGTTGTTAAATAACTCGAAGCTGTAGTTACGATAAACAGTTTCTTTATCGCGAGATGGAGATGGAGTTAAGCGGATGCGGTAAGCATTACCGAATTCTCCACGACCTTTTGATACGAATAAGTAAAGTGGGAAAATAATCCCATCCGCAGCATTAGAGTCATCGTATTTCTCTTTCATAAGAATTTCGATGTCATCGTTCACGTCGCGTAAGTTGTCATACTTTTCAGCGAAAAGTTTAACTTCAGCTTTCTTTTCTTTAATAGGAACGTTACCTGAAGCAGTAGTAGTCTCTTGACCAGTTACAGCATCAATGTAAAGAGGGTTCCCTTTAGAGTCAGTCTTTTGTTTGTCAAAGACTGCCACTTTTGCCATGATAAGTACGTTTGCATATGTAGCATCTTTCGCTGTAATACGCATTCCTCGTACTTGTCCACCATTACGCAACCAAGATAGTACGTTGTAGTACCCTTGACCGTGTACTTTAAAGTTTCCTTTACCGTAATCTCTTTCGGTGATAGCTAAGTCACGTAAAAGTGTCATTTGACCATCGATACCTTTGTCAGAGATGAATGGAGCAATTAATACTGCACCATTGTTTACGAAGGAATCTGTTTTAATTTCGGTATTGTCCTGAACACGAAGTGTATCGTGTGGATGTTTGTATAAACCTGGAGCAATAGCCATAAATAAAACCTCCAATCTTTTAAGTCATAAGATATTAATCTTATGTTCCATTACAAGATTGCGAGGAGGCAAAAAAAGACCCCATACTACCTGAATGTAGTATGGGTTTTTCTTATACTTTAATAAGTTCTTCTACTGGTGTGTAAGCCTGACTTCGATTGTGTCGAGTACGGTTAATTGATGATGTTACCATAGAATCTAAGTCCTCGAATGTCAATGCTGTGAACGTTGAGTTCATTGAACATACCGTACGGTTATTAACACCTATGTAGTCATATACAGATACATTCGGATTCTTACCAATCTCTAAACGGAATGGTTTCGCAATATCTTTCTTCGAACGAGATAACTCTGAGATAATACAAGACATTAGTGTGCCTGGAACTTGTAGGTTAACAGAGTTTAATTCTAAGTTACGAATCATGATATTTAATAACTGGTCGTAAGGAATCGTTCTAGGAATCTTTCCATCATTCAGCATCTTAATAAATGCTTCTACATTATCAATCGTTGCGATAACGTTTGTAGAAGTCATAACGACATCACCGTTAAAGTATTTTAATACATAATACTTCTCTTCTTCATGACCAGGAATTAATGTAAGTGTTTCCTTCTCAATGATATTCGGCTTCGTAATCATCTTACAAGGAACGTTGAACGTTTTTAATTTAGAGAAATCTCTCTTGTCAGTGGGCTTATTCATCACACAGAAGTTGAATAATCCCATCGTTTCCACTTTCTCTCCTATAACCGTGGCAATACCCGATGAGAATAAACTATCAGGAATATAGACTTCTAAGTAGCCACCAGTGAAGATTAACTTCTCATCTTTCTCTGCAAAGTAAGATGGTTTTGTCTTCATAATATCACTCCTCTATTTTATAATTAGATGTTACGAAAATAAAAGTGAGTAGAACCCGAAGGTTCTACTCGTGCTTAATCTCATGGATACATGATAATACAAACTAGACAGAGGGAAGATTTCCCTTATAAATATGTTTAGTATATTATTTCAATAAAGTTGCTAAGTCGATTAAGCTTTGTTTAAATTCAGCAACGTTTCGGTCTTCGTTTTCATTGTTCTCTACACACTTCGTAACGTTTACTAAGAAGTAGTTAACAAATGAAGCTGTAGACATAGTGATCTTTTTATTCTTTGTGACTTCACGGTATAATAGGTATAAGATACCTTCGATTTGACCATGGAAGCGGTTCGGAATAATTTTCTTTAAGTCTGTTAGTAAGTAACGTGGGTCTAAGAACATATTCTTCTTATCGTTCTTTACGTAACGATTAAAGTTCTTTTCTTCTTTCTTGAAGTCCTTCTTCACACGTTTCATTACAGCAGCTTTACCACCTAGGTTATGGAAACGATCAGTTAAATTGTTTAAGTATAAGCTACCATGTAGGATGTTACGTAATTCAATTAATTGACGTTTCTTTTCAGGATCAGTTGTTTCTTCAATCTCTTTTTCCACTTTAAGAATTTCTTCTTGTGAATCAAGGTTCTTAACTAATCCAGCTAATTCCTGATGGAATTGTTGCATCATTGTTTCTAATACTTTTTTCTCTTCCTCGATAACTTTATCAAGGTTAGTTTGAGCAACCATATACTTTAAGAAGTCACGACGGAATTCTTCAGGTGTATGTTCTCCAACTTCACTTACAAATTTCTCAGAGTTCTGAACCATGACTGGAGGAAGGACTTTACAAATCTCTTCATCAGTCATTTCATCAATCTTTTCAGGAGTTAATCCATCAAATAATTGATTAAACTGAGCATTTGCTAATTCACCAGCAGATTTATTCTTTAAGTCATCTGGTGAGATATATGTAATATTTGTTTGATCAGGTCGTGTAGAAACATCAGTTCCTAGTACCTGCACATTCATGTCTTGTAATTCTCTTAACATTTTTGGATCAATTCTATGGCTACCTGCTCCTGCAATTACTACAGCGTTAGATTTCTTTTCTTCTTGTGTAGCTACAATATCAGAACCAGTAATAGTAATACCGTCAGTAGAATTGATATTAGCAAGTTCAGCAGCTTCTTGTTCTGCTAATCCTTGTAGTGCTCCATCGAATTTTTCAATAGTATTAGTTAGAGCTTCTTTAAATCCAGGTTGTACTTGGTCTTCTTTACCTTCTAATACCTGTCCTACTACTGTTTCGATTTCTTCACGTTTGTTTTGCATTTTAATTTCCTCCTCGGTTTCTCTTAATTTATGGTTTATATTTTCTTTTTCTAATATTTATGTAGCGGGTGTTAACGCTGTACAAATAAGATTATACGCTACACTTCTATACTCTTCATCAATAAAGTTCTTTGAGCATTGATGGGCAAGTTCTTTTACCATAGATGAACTATTGAGCATCAACTCTAAATCAAGTTTAGTCTTACAACATTCATCTATTTCTTTCTCTACTTTAGTTCGAAGAGAAGCTGGTAATTGTTTACCAGCTATCCTCTGACGAAATGATGCTATAGCTTCAGTGATATTTTCCATAGCTATCACCTAGGCACGCATAGAAGTAGATTTGAAGTGATTGTAATCCTCTTCAGATAATACAGCTACCATACCATCATCTGTAATTACAGCATGGTCATGTAAGTCTTCCGCAGTAATTTCTACAGCTGTAGCCATATCAATTTCATAACGAGCTAGGTAAGGAAGGTCTTCCCCATTTACCATAACCGTTGGTTCATCGTCCTCATTATAAGGTGTAATAATATATTTGTCACAATCTTTTAATACTACTGTCATTGTTAGTTCCTCCTCAGGAATAGTTTTATTTTTTATTTGGTACTTCTGATGGGTCTACTACTCCCGCAGCATCAGTTACTGTTGGACGAATACCCATAATACTTTCACTAGCAAGAATGAAACATTTACCGTGTGAAGTTTCAAGTCTAGGCGCTCCATCAGCATCAGGTACAAGGTGACCATCATAGAATCCACCATATCTACCTTCTACTGCATAGCGACCATTATACATTAAATGATAATGTCTGATATGTTTATCTAGCATCATTACAGTACATTCATCATTCCAAACCTTACCAACGATTAATTGGTTAGCCATATGTGTTCTGTTGAGATTAATACGATCTTGATCGATAAATACCATGGCATCATGTGATACCATAACAGCATCCCCATAATCAGTTCTTACAATACGGCTCATTTCACTATCACCTAAGGTATCCAATTCTTCGTCAGTGATATAACGAATAATTTCATGCTGTAAACCATCTATCAATACTTTAGGTTGAGATTTATTCCATTCATATGGCACCATTATGATATTATCATTATCTTTATGCATCTCTTTAAGAGATACTATACACGCTTCATTGTCAGAAGCTAATACAGCTCGTATTAACGTGTAGTCGCCATGTAGCATCATAGGGATTTCCATATATACTGTGGATGTTCTCCAGTCAGTATGACGTTTCTTTAATTGCCCTTGAAGAATTTCTCCTTCTGGACTAATAACAAAATACATTCGATCTGCTCGAATTGCAGCAATATTAAAATTAGTATTAAATAATACCATATATTGTCCTGCAAAGTTTTTATACATAGTTCCTAATACTTCATGTGCCATTTTATTTTTCCTCCTCAGCTTGCTCAATTGCAATTTCTTTATTAGCTAGAACTGGAATACCGTTAATTGTACAGTGACCTTCAAGTTCTCTTGTAAGTTCACCAGTAACCGTTCTAACAGATGTTTTATATGCATACGTATGACCTAATAATAGCTCATGACGTTTAACATCTGGGTTTAATTTAATAGAATCTTTATAAATTTCACCTATCATATCAATAGGTTTCATATCAATACAGCTATTACAATATTCTGTATACTTAGCCATATCTTCGTCATTTAATAATACGTAATACCCATCATCTGAAAGAATAGCTTTATCTCCAAACATACGCTTGATATCAAGCTTTGGATTTGCACGTTCTACAGATGGATAATGGATACCTTTAATTAAGATTTGGTCAGATGGTACTGTAAATGCACGATTACTAATCGCGATTGTACCAAGACCTTTTTCTTTAATCTTTTTAAATATATCTAAGTTACCTACAATTCTTACATATCGAATTGCATGGTCAAGTTCTAGTTTAAGATAAAGGTTTGCATCAGGATGGTCAGACTCTTTTACGAGTTTAGCTTCCGTATAGAAGTTATCTCCTGCACCTTTTTCTTTATTAAAATGAAAACTCATAATTGGGTATCTCTTACCTACTTCTAGGTCATCGATACTGATGAATTCGGCACCTTCTTTTAATGTGCATAGGTATCCTAATACCCCATTCCATCCTGTGATTCCCAATGTTTTAATCGTTCCTACTGTTTCCATTCCGATTCCTCCTCAGTATGTAATTAGTCTACAATACTAAAATCTTTTACATTCTTTGCATATAATTCATATAGCTCTGTTACGACAGTGGATTTGATTTCTGTATAGCCGTCCTCTTTACGTAAGACTGGAGCTAAGAATTCTTCCAATAAATTCTCCTCGCAACTAATAGTTTGTTTCTCTACGAATAATTTCTTAATAGCTACGTTCACACTTGTGTCATCGTAGTCTACAATATATTTTAAGAATTCTGTATCATCATCGATATCAAACGCATTTGGAATAATATCAAAGATGATTTTATTTGCTTGTGTAATAATCAGCGCTTCTTGCTGATTCACAATTAGTTCTTTGGTAGATACATAAGAAGTATCACGTGTACGGCTTGTATTACTATTTTTAATTTCATTGATAACAAATTTTCGGTTACTTACAATGAAGTTAATAATTAATGCCGTCACGTTTTCATCATATTTTAGTACGAAGAATTCATATAAATCCTTTGCACGCTTTGGATTGATGTCTACATATTCCAGGTTAAATTTCTTAGCAATTAATTCGATAATTTTCTCATACGTTTGGTTACGAACTTGTTTTAGCTGCTCAAGGAATTCCTCATTATCAGCATACTCCTCTTTAAAGTATTTATATCGGTCACGATATATTTCTAAGAAGTTCATTTTACTCTTTGTAAACGTATTATCGATTTGCTCCTGTATTTCCTCAGCGATTAATTCAAAGTGCATTTGACTAATAATATCTTCTGTTTCATTTGCTTCCGTACTAAAGTTTTCGTTCATCATGTTTAACATGGTTTCTCCTCCTTGTAAATATCTATTATATCTAATATATAGTTTGAGAAAATGTAAAAAACTACAAGAGATGGTTTCCCATCTCTTGCAATTAGTCTAGTATATGAACTTTAAATTTATCAGATATAGCTTTTATTAAATCCATCTGACCTATAACTTCCGATATATCACTACCTTTATCGAAAGACTGTTTGCTAGGATTATTTCCAGATTCAACTAGTTCTACACTAGATTTTGCAGTACTATACATAGCTGAATTTATTTCTAATAATACCGAATTAACCCCTACAGGATACTTACTATAAAACTGTATTTCATTTAAAATATGATACCCTGTAGTAAATCTAAATACTAAATGTTTGGTTATGAATGCCGGGGTTTTTGTCGATACATCAACCAGTTGATATTCTTTAGTTCCTGGTATCAACCATGCACCCAATCGTTGCATGGTACCATCATCCAATAATGCAAATATTTCGACACCTTTAGTTAGATATGAAGTATTTGAACCATGTTTCACTCGAATAAGACTGATATCTCTAATAGGGTAGTTTAACATTACATGAAAATATGCACCATACCCTGTACTACTTTCAGTAGTTTCGAAGAAACGGGAATCATAGTCTGGTGATTCGTCATCGAATATTTTCCAAGGATCAAACTTTTCTAAAAATTTACCTTCAAAATAAAGTTTACCAAATTTATTCTCCATGCTTGTAAATTTTGGTACAATAGGATACAGACCGTTATACTTTTCTTTAAATGACATACTTGCACCTCCTAATAATCAACTAATGAATCACGTACAAAATCTTCATAATCATCATTGTTAGAAGATTGCTGTCCATAACTTGGCTGTGCATACATATTTGGTATATAAGCTGCACCGTTACTATTGTAACCGGGTTGCTTGAATACATCGAACTGTTGCAAGTTATTACCGTTACCGATTAAATGAGATTCACGCTCTTTATCGATATCGTCATAATAGTCTTTCAATGTTCTAAACTCTTGCGCTTCAGCCATTCTAGCTGAACGAGGGTCGTCGATAGTATCAAGGTCTGCAATTAATGTACGGTATAAATCAGCATCTACACCATTTTTATTTACTTCAGACTCTTTAATTTGTTCTAGCATTGCTTCATCGATTTCATCATCGTTTTCAAAGTCAGGGAATCGAATGATACCAAAGCGAGATAAATCATGTTCATAGTATACATACATACCTAATAAGTATGCCATAACAACGTCATCATGTTGCCCAGGAGCATGATCGATACGTCCTGTTTTTGTATACTGTAAACCTTTGATTTCTTCTACAAGAAGATCAATATTAATACGGTTCTTGTATTTGCGAACGAAGTTACCAAGGATATCATGCATACGTTCACGAACATTTGCACTGTTCCATAAACCGTATACTCGGCTTTCTGTGCCGAAATCATTTGCCATTACTCCACGTTTCATTTTCTCCTTCGTATCGTCGCCTGAAATCTCATAGAACAACTTATGCTTAATATCAGTGTGTACTAAGTTACCTACAACACCTTCCCCTTGACCGTTTCGCTCTACAACGATTAAACTGTTAGGGAATGGTCCATGGTCATTTGCGATTGCATATACCACGTTTGATAATGTAGGGATATCAATTGTGTTATTCTTTAATGCTGCTACAGGACGTTTTGTTTTCGTAGATATGACAGTAATAGCGGAGCTATCCTTACTCATACCTGCGGCAACGTCCACTGATATAATGAATGGATATTCATAATCAGCCTGCTCATAGATTTCCAATTTAAAGTACTTGTTAATCATGATAGGTTTAGAGATTGGATAACGTTTGATGTCATCTAATTCATTCAAGTCATCTGGGTCATATGGTGAGTTAACGGCTTTGTTATTCCATTCTAACAGAACCTCACGTTTAATCTTATCCCAGTCCTTCGCTAGAGAACGTACTTGTTCTTTGAAGTATGCTTGACTTCGACCTAATTGTTTGTAGCTATATTTTACATAGAAGAATCCGTTATCAGAGTTATTGTCAACGTATTCTTTTAATTCAGGGATAGACCAATCATAGAAGTCATCGGTAAAGACTGCTGACATCTTGATGAATGCAAAGGCATCCTGTCCATGTCGTGTCTTCATATCCCCTGGTGTTGATGTAAATATCTGAGCATGTGGCTTACCATTTGCTTCAGCCTCACGAGATGCCTGAGATGCGGCTGGTGAAGCCGATTTAAAGATAATATCATTGTAACCTAAGAAGGCATACTCATCGAACCATTGTACTGGTTGTGTACAACCACGTCCTAGTTTATCGGCTTTTTCCTCAGACATTGCTGCTGGTTTCGTCTCTAAACGATTACGTGTTTTGTCGTTGTATGCAGTCTCAACGTTTTCTTCTGCTTTTAAACGTTTACCATCTTCATTAAACTTGAATTTAAATTGAAGGTATTCAGGTAGAACATCTCGAATATTCTTAATACGAGTTAAGTTGTCCTTCGCATCTTTGTGCTCTTTATTTACTAACATCATGGTCGAGTTGGTCGTACCGAAGTTAAAGAGCCAGACAAAGTATACTGCGGTACCTATGGTTTTACCTGTTTGTCGTGGTAGTTCTGTGTACGAGTTAATATTACAGTACGTAAGATAAAGCATAGCCAAATTACCACGATGTAATTCAAATCGTTTACCTTCACCGATACCTGCACCGGCTACTGGTATACGTGCAACTTCTCTGGCAAAGTACCAGAAGTTCCTCATACATTCCTTAATGACACGCATCTTAATTGCTAATGGTAAAGATGGGTCATATGGGTCAACACCAATTAGATTGGTATCATATAATGCTAAGAAGAACTTATTATTCTTAATACCTAATTTGGTACGTAATAGTTTTGATAATTTTAAGAAAGAGTGATTGGTGGTCTCCACGTGGACATAATATCCCGTGGAGTGACCAGCCTTCTTCCCTTTCTTCTTTACCTTTTCTTCTTTGACAAAGATATCTGGAAGATCATTTTTAATTGCCATAGATTATCACCCCTGATATCCGTCAGGATATTGGACGAAGATTCCATAACTCTTTTCTTTAATCTTTACATCTTTTGTCTTCTTCAGCATTTCTAATAAACGGTTACGATTCGAATTGATTTCTGTCATCTTATGACGGTCGTCTTTATAAGCGATAGCAGAATCATCCAATTGAGAGATACGTTTATGGATTTTGTATACGACTGACATCTTATCATCAACCGTTTCAATCATCTCCATTTCTACTCCAAGGATGTCAATATCTTTCTTCGTCACCTTTATCGGGCTAATGATTTCTCGAAGGAATCCTTCTTGAATACCCGTGCTGTAAAGCTTAATACGGTCTTCCATACCGAATCCATTTTTAAATAGGAAGCGGTGGAACTCATCAATCATAGACTTAACATACGTACGACGTTCTTTACGAGCTTCGGTTTTCAGATTCTCCATAATGTAACGTTTACGTGTACGAGTCGCCATTAACATCTTCACATAAGCTTGTGCATTAGCCATTGCTGACATACTAGATGCTAAGCGGATACGATAATGTTTTTGAATCTTATGGATGGCAGAATGTAATTCTTGCCCGTAACCCCAATCGATTACAAACTTGTCTGCACGTTTTTCCATTTGAATACTTTCATCAGTATTAAAGAATTGAGCATGTTTTAAGTAATCAATAATGTAAAGACGAGTAATCATATTCGCTGATTTCTTTACTTTATCATTACTTGCTTCTGTAATAATATCGAACTCATCATTATTGATACGTTCTGTAGAAATAGCATCTGAATATAACAACTTCATTTCCGAGTGCTTTGCTTTGTAGTCCATAATATGACCTACTTCATGTAGCATAACAGCTGTTAATTCTTTTGCAGTAAATTTAGCAACCATGTCTGTTAGAACACGTTCGTCAATCTCAATGATATAACGGATGTTCTCAATAACACGTTTTGCACTTGGTTCCCATTTACCTTTATCGGCAGTCTCACCATAGATTAAATCGTTTGCTAATACGTTTAATTGGTTACGAATTGGATATACACTCATTACGAATGGTTCTCCATCGTTTGGTGATATGATAATGCTTTCACAATTCATACCTCGATTAAATTTACGATTCAATACGCGAGCCATGTCTTCTAGTTTCTTTTCTCTAGTTGTGACATTCAGCTGTAAGTCTGTAAAACAGTCTTCTAAATATTGTAGGTTTCCATCTTTCATGGGTAAAAGCCCCTTTCTTTTTATGGTTATTTACATGTCGAAAAAATAAATCCCCATAACCAAAAGGTTATGGGGTATTTTATTATCAGGCAGCTATATTAAACGTCGTAACGACCGTAGATTTCAGAAGAACCTAATACGTCGTTGTTGATAAGTTTAACTTCACCTTGAATTGGAATAACTTCATCAGTTAAGCTACGTTCGAATAACATTACTGAAGGAATACGTACGTTTTCAGCCATACGGTATCCGTTAGAGATTACGAATTGGTATTCGAAATGTTTGTAAGTAATGTGTTCAGCAGTAGTTGGGATTAAGACTACTTGTAATGATCCTTGAGTAGCACGCTCAGATGATACAACGAAGAATCGTTTTTGGTTATTGTATAAACCAATGTTGTAGTCAAGTTTAATTCCACCAACTTCAGCATCTTGTCCGTAAATCCAGTTTACTTGGTCAAGTAATTTAACATCCATAGGGTTGCCCATTACTGCGAAGTATACGTTTTGGTTACGTAAGATGTAGCTTAAAGAGATTGCTAGACGGTCTAGAGTCTCTTTTAACTCGATTTGTCTCCATTCAGTTGGAGTTTTAGTGTAGCTGCTTGGTGGTTTGCAGTCAAAGATAGCACGTTGGTAATGTTTTGTACCAACTAAACGAGATTTAGAATCATCTAAGTAACGTTTGATTTTGATATCTTTTAATTGTGTAACTGTGTCTGTCATTGTTTGAATTGCTTTCGCAGTTGTATCAATGTTATAGATGATTTTTTCATCTTTGATACGTTCTTCAGTCAGACCAGTTGCTAAATGATCGCCATCAGGAATAACGAATTGTTTCGTTTCTTTATCCCAACCGCTTGAAGCAGTACGTAAGTGGTTTTCACTAGATAGAGAACCGCTAACAGTAAATGCTTTAATTTTTTGCTGTACGCTACCAATGTTGATAAGACCTGTTTCGAAGTCAACTGAACCTTGAACGATATCAGTAACTGAAGCAGCAGGTTTAGTAACATTGCCTGTACCTTCTTCTTTTACTTCTTCTGTTTTAGCTGTGATTGTTTTATTGAATAAACCAGAACCAGCTTCAACAGGAATACGTGTTTTAACAACAACGTCAGTACCTTTAACATCTACAGTTACAGAACTAATGAAGAAGTCACGAGAAAGTGTATCTTGTTGTAATGTAGAACCGCCAGATGCTTCGATTAAGTTATATTCGAAATTTGGTACTGCGATTGGTTTATCAGTTAAGCGTTGACGTACTGCACCCATGATTTCATCAACGTTTTCGTCGAATGCTTCTGGTAAGTAGAATTTCTTACCTTTAGAATCTTGTAGGTACAGACGTTCGATACCGATGTTAACAACTGGAGCAGTTGCAACTTCAGTAGGAATGAAGTCTTTATATACACAGTTTACCCAGTAACGTTTAAGTAATGGGAATGTAAGACCAACAATTGGATTTAAGTTTGAAGAGTAAGACTCAGAAAGAATTTCTTTACGAGCATTCTCAAACATTTGGTCTAATTTTAAAGCGTTACGTTGGTGCATTCCAGCATCGTTGTTAATTGGAGCAGTTACGTAATCCTCTAAAAGGATTTCTTTGTACTGTTCTAATAAGTTTTCATACTGGATGATATTGCCGATATCCTTTGCATAGTCCAGATTATGTTCTGAAGCAAAAGATTCAGATAAGCGTGATAACGTTTGCACGAAACCTTGCGCTCCGTTTTCAATAAATGAGCCAACCGTAGGTGTGTTTTCGATCATTCTAATCTCTCCTTTTTATCCAAAGTAACAATAGGATTCTTTTCAATTCAGTTATATAATTGTTTATTTTTCATTTCTCATATCATTAACTTTTGCAATTATTTGAGTACATATTTTCAAAGATGTTTCAAATTTGTAATAAAGTACCAAATTTTGCTCGTAACTATCCTGAGAAAATTTATAAATCATATAATCATATACTGTTTGTTTCAGTCTCCCAATCTCATCTTGTGCATATCGAATAAGAGCTGTCTCCTTTTGTCCAATGGTATCTACTTTTGTCAATTGATTTGATGTTGTACTAATCAGGGTATATAGCTCAGACATTTCCTCTAATAATTGTTTCTTTTTGAGGACTGAGTTGTCTGTCTCTTCTTCTCCCTCTGTTCCATCACCAGATTCGTCACCATCAGTGCCGTCTTCAGTAGCACCATCACCACTATCTGGTTCGCCATCAGTATCAGTGCCGTCCCCAGAAGTATCATCTCCCATGTCATCTCCACCGGTACCATCTGGGTTATCTTCTGCCGTAGTGTCGTCGCCAGTAGTATCATCTGGGGAATCACCTCCGTCATCATCAGCTGCACTTAATTCATCTGACATATCTAGGTCAGCAGACCCTGGTGCATCTTCTAGTGTAGCAGGCTTGTCTTTCTTGTCATCGTCTCCAGCTTCACTTAATAGACGAAATAATAATGGATTCATAATCGTACCTCCTTGTTGTTATTTAATTGTATGAATCTTAAATGACTCACCTGTATTTTTAATAGCTTCCATATGATTAGGAATCATAGCTATTGGCAAACTGTACTTGTCGAATACCTCTGTAGTATAATCAATCGAATCATTTACTCGTAGCATATTACCATTAGAGATAGTATACATTCGGTTACCGATTTCCAATAATGATTTTTCATCTTTTTTAATTCCTAGTAATTGGATTTCAGCAATATAGTTACCATCTCTATTTGCCATAAATCCTAATTTAATAGTTTTTCCTGTCGGTGGCAATGAGAGCGTGTGTTCTTCATCCATAATCCCACCATTATTTGTCCACCAAGCTAATTTGGATGCAAAAGTAGTAATAAGTGCATCATCAGTATACACTGATATGGATTTAATATCAGTAAATCCATTACCATTGGTTTTAAGTCTTATTGCATGTAGTGTCACAGGTACATCAAAGGCTACACTAATCGATGCTGATGTTAAATTTGCACCCCAACCCCAAGTCTCTGCTGATTGGATGCTTGAATCAAACGCTTTCCATGCAGGGTATTGAGAATCACGTTCACTCGATGCCGATATCGTTACTCCTGGTCCTGTATATCCAGTCAATGTCGGTACTAAACTTTCTAAAGTTGCCATATTATCACCTCCTATTATGTAATTACCGTTTGTATTTTAAATTTATCAGACATGATCTTTATACTATCCATACCTTTAGTAATATCTGATAAAGAAGTACTTTGATCTACAAGGTCTAATGTAAAATCATGAGTTTCAGATACAAGCGTTAGCTTGTCACCTATAAATGAAAATAACTTTCCATCTATTTCTACAAGAGACTTCATTTTATATCCCCATAGAACTATCTCTTGTATGAATGAACTAGAATTACCTACATAAAATTGTAGTGCAACTGTCTTCCCTGTTTTTGGTTGTGCTAATTTAAATTCATTGGTCACAAGCCTATTTTCATAAACTATTTTAACTGAAAATGATTCATCTTGACCTCCATCCACTATGATAGATTCTTTTGTAATACTAGTAAGACCTGTATAACTTGTTTTTACATCAAATTGCGTGATTATAATGGGACTATCAAACTCTATCGTAATAGTGCGCCAACCAGTCCCGGCTAAGGACCATGCATACTGCTCTCCATTAATCTCAGTTCGTCCATCAAAAGCTTTCCATGCAGTTTCACCACCAGATGTTATCTTTATACCTGGTCCTTGTGCACTTGTTAACTTAGGAACTAAACTTTCTAAAGTTGCCATTAGTAATACCTCCTTATAACGTTTCTACATAATGTAGTTTATACTTCGGATAATTCTCTTGCAGATACTGTAATAGTGGAATTTCTTTTCCATTAAATAGTATCTTCTCGTTATGAAGTTCTTTTATAAATAATGATGGGGCTGATAGATATAACTCCTTTGTCATATCCGTAGCATTCCCTATCACATTTATCGCTTTATTAACGATAGTACATACTTTCCCATCAATTTCTAAAAATACAGGAGGGCTATCCGTATATACTTGTACGTCATAGATATCTGCAATCCAAGCATTAGCTGAATCTTTTCCTCGGGCATCTATATAAAACACAATTTCTTCGTATACCGCCGCTGTAATATTAATTGTAACATTTCGTATATTACCTGACGTGTACGATGTGATATTAGCCAATGGACCACCTGGCTTTTTACCCTGTATTGTCACACTTCCGTAGTTATATAGGTCAAACATTACCGATGTAACTTTGACAGGTTTATTAAATTTAACACTTACAGCCGGATATGATGCTTGAATACGTACTGATGTAGCAGAATTTCTATCCACCATTTGGGGATAGAAAGTATTTCTATTTGTTTCTACCACAGATACACCGTTAGTTGGACTAACGGTCATCTTAGGTATTAATGGTATATTTGCCATAACTTAACCTCCTAATTTTCCATACAGCTTAAAATCTTCTAATGTATTGATAAACGGTATTTGATTACCGTCCACCGTAACGGGTTCATATAATACTGATAATGCAAACCCTTCAGTAAATGAAGCGATATCAGGTTCATTTAAGTTACTTACAAGTTTTAAAGCTTTATTTTGTATAGTATACAATTTACCTTTCATCGCTAGAAGATACACTTGTGGTACCTTTGTACCAAATATCTGCATTTCAGGTATTATTGTATAGGTAGAATCTGCGGTAAATCTCATTTTAATACACTTACCCATAATAGGTGATGTGAAGTTGACACGTTTAAGTGTATCATTTATAGTAAAGCCTACAGGTTTACTATCTTTTAAAATTAGACTTTGATCAGTATTACCAGCATACATTTCAACAGTCTGTATTGTACCTGCCCCTTTAGTGTTACCTACAGCTCTGTAGAACTCTAGATATGCTACACTAACAACATAAGGAAAATAAATTATTAAATGATGTGGTACTACCGCACTATTATTCCAATACCAACCAAAATCATCAGTTTTTTTATCAAATGACATCCATGCAGGACCGTTAGATGTAAAATCACTTTGAGTGATACTAATATTACTAGTAGTTTGCCCTGTCATTTTAGGAACTAAAGCTTCAGTCATATTAAAACCTCCTATTGCTGTAACGTGTGTAATTTAAATTTACCATAATTAGTCTGTAAATAATCTAATAATGGGACGTCTTTCCCGTTATATGAAATCATAGTGCTAACTAAAGTATTCACTGTTAAATCCTTATCTTTATACTGCTCAATGGTGATAGACGATACATCGCCGATAGGTGCTAGGACCTTATTTTTTACAGTATATAACGTATTATTTATTTCAATAAATGCTGAATTCTGTGGTCCATATAATTGTACTTCATTAATGTATCCATACCAATTACCTGATGATCCTCCAATCGAGCTAAGTGCGATTTCTACAACTTGACACATGGGTTCATTGGTTATATAGTACGTATTCACGTCACCAGCAGATTCTGTAGTGTATGCGAGAGTAACTAAATTACTAGCCGTCATCCCACCTTTTATACTAGAGAATCCCATACTAGCACCCTTATATTTCATAGCGGTAATCTTCTTAGCTACCGGGAATGTTATAGTAAAAGTAGGATATGAAATATTGGTTCGAACAGAAACATCCCAATTCCCATCAAATGCCTCAGGTATGAAACCTTTAATTGAAATACCATCCTGGTTTGAAGATTTCATTATAGGTATTAGTGGATTTGATAATTTTGCCATCGTCTTCCCTCCTTTAGATGTAACGTTTTAATCGATCAATGTCTAAATTAATCTTATTCTGTAAACGCATAAGCTCATACTTCTTCGTACGATCACCTTGTGCGTCAGCGTCTTTAATCTTTTCTTCTACCATTCTCTTCTCGTTATTGAGTTCGAGTAATAACTTCTCTTTCTCAACATGAGTCATTCTAGAACGAATCGCAAATCCTACCACAATACCAATAGCAGCCATAGCTGGGTTAATAGCAGCGGCTGTACCTAGTAAAGCAGCTTTACGAATCATACGAGATAGTGATGGAGCGCCTGTCTCATTCTTAATAATATCTTCACGTTTATTACCCATGAATTTAGTCTTGATTGCTTGTAAAGAGTTCTCAAACCATTTATCCATCTTACGTTCAGTACGGTTTACAGTGGATTTTGCAATGGTTGCTTTCTCTTTCATGCTTTCATTTAAGTAATCTTTACCAGGATATAATGCTTCACATTTCGCATATTGCTCAGAGAAGACTTGATACCCTTGCATAAGAGCCATATCTACAATATCGTTCTCTTGGAAATGTTTTAGAGTAGAACTACCGTCCTCATATTCATGAGCCGTTAAGTCCATCTTAGCATCTTCTAATTTATCGATACCTTTCTCTAAATCTTTCTTAATCTTTTCCAACTCTTGACGTTTATTATGGTCGTCAGTCTTGTCGAGTTGTTTTTCTACATTGTGTAATTGCATACGATATAGACCAATGTATTTACCAATAAACTTTTGATCTACATTCTTCTGAATAACTCTGTCTGCTAGTAGCGTGAATGCTCCGTATAATGGGTTAATTGCCATCGGAATCCCTACAACGACAGAGAGTCTAAGTACCTCACCTACTGAAGGAAGTGTGTCAATAACATCTTCTGGTGGGCGTTGATACAGCTTTGTAGCAGCATCTTTTAATGGTTTTGGGATAACACCCTTGTTTTCTTTCGTATACTTTTTCATCTCTTTCTTGATAACATCAAAGTCGATGAAATTGATATGGGAAGAAACGTGCTTTTTAAATAAGCTAGATTCACTTAATAAGTAATCTTCATTGAAATGTAAATTCATTATAATTTCCCCTTTCTTTCTCGTAGTTAACTTAATGTTTGGCGATAGGGTTCCTATCCGCAAACAATGTATTAAATATTGCAAAGAGGTGATTTATAATGAGAAGAGACAAGACTGTAGCATACCTAATTAGTGAAGCTGCTACTGAATCAAAACCAGAAATCTTAAAACCTGTCAACTCTTTAGTTGACAGTGTTCGTATTAACGCGATTCTTCAAGACTTAGATGTATGGAATCGTAACCAACGAAATTACCCAAAAAAAGTAATGGAACCAGGGTTAAACGATCCTCGTATCGTCGAGCTAGTTAAAAACAAATCATGGGTAGGAGAAGCGGGTCACCCTATTAACCCTACACCAGTTCGACAAATGTCAATCGACAATACTAATATTAGTCACCGTATAAACAACTGGTGCTTTGATAGAAACATTGTCAAAGGTGAAGTGGAAACACTTATGACACCGCAAGGTATTTCAATGCGTGATTTAATTCGTCAAGAATTAAATGTAGCATTCAGTTTACGTGCTATGGGCAAAGTCCAACAGACTTCTCGTGGTGCATTAGTAGTAGGACCAGTTCGCGTTCTATGTTATGACTGGGTATTCATTCCTAGTCATAAAGATGCATATCAACAATCTATCATTTCAGAAAGCGTGCAACCAAATATGCTAACTGAAGGATACTGCATTCCATTAATGGAAAGTGCTGCTTTAGATTACATTCAATCTGAGAGTGAGAACTTCCGTATTATGTCTGAATTCTTCGAATTCGCTCCAGACGGAATTCAACTATTAGAAGGTAACCGTAGTATTATGGTTGAAGATAAATCTAAAAATGGAGATAAACTAATCATTGGTGTAGAAGATTATATTAGCCAAGAGATTAACGGATTCTTCCGCAGCTTTAAGAATTAAGGAGGGGTTCATATGGCAAGAAGTGTAGCATTTCCAAAATTCAATGGGTCTTACCCTACTAATAATTTTACAGATAACGGTGTGCAAGTTATATGTACAGCATACAGTTCCGATAGAGGAGTAGGGTTTGCATTTGACGGTAATACTGGTACCACTTGGTATTGTAATTCGTCCGGCACCCATAGTATTACTATAACATGCCCTAAGCCTGCTTATCTAATTGGGTTTGATATACTTATGGGTCAATATTACGGTAACGGTTACAAGGTTTATTTTGACGGTGTCCAAGCATATTCTCGAACTATTGGAAACAATGGAAAAGACAATATGTCATTTGCACCTAAACTTGTAACACAAATAAAATTAGAGATTAACCCAACTGGTTTTATAAACGTTGCTGAATTTAAACTATTTAAACTAGTTGATACATTAGCCGTTGTTAGAATCAATGATAGTATTTATTCATTTGATGATAGTGGTAAGATGAAATTAGTAACTTCATCGGCAGAAAGTATTTTACCTTCACATTTCTTAAATGATGGGTTTAATATCAAAGATATGACACCTGACATGGAAAAACAAATTAAAGACATTGGTGGAAAGTATTCGATTCTAACGATGTCTAATTAAGGAGGTTAGATTATGGCTTTAGGGAAACCTCTAATACCAAAGATGACAGCAGAAACTACAGGTGTCTGTAGGATTACTGCCGATTCGATATACAATTCTAGATACCCGTGGCATGTCGGAGATCAAGTTGCAACTGAATACTGGGATTCATATCCATCCAAAGCTCCGACTTTAAAAGTTTATTTTAATACAGGATGGTATAACGTTCGTACTATAATTATCACAAGACGGTTTTCAGAAATGAATGATGTGTTACGTTTAACCATTCGTCACCGTACCGATGGTTCAACTACAAATGTGGTGTACACGTATAATCTACCTGTCGGGCAAGATATTACTACAATAGAATTACCTAGAACATTAGTTGCCGATACATTTGATTTTAGTTTTACGACAACTAGAAATGATGTTCAGATTACGTCTATTCAGTTATACGAACCTCTTATGGAGGCTTCTGTTTTAAAAATTAACAATCAGTATTATAAAATACAAGGTACTGAGTTAGTTACAATCAATGACTTCGATGAATCTGTAAATGCATTTCAAACACATGGATTCGAAGTAAAAGCTATTACACCTACAATCATGACAGCTGCTAGTAAAATAGGAGATTTTAAAATATTAACTATGAGAGGGGTTGAATAATATGCAAGGAATGAATCTAACATCTATGCTAAAGTCTATTAAGCGTAGACTTGGTGTCACAATGTTTAAGCTAGATGATAAAGACTTGATTGATATCTTAAAAGAAGAAACGCTTTATACATTTAGCACATACTTCCCACACTATATTACCGTTAAACATGATTTATCGACAATGAAAGTACAAGGGAAACCAAACTATTATTACATTAATAAAGCTGCGGTAGGTAATTTCCAAATCTTATCTATCGAAGATATGAAAGTTAGTGATGTAATGAGTGCGTACTTACCATATACGACTACATATTCAGCAATTGATATCTTTACAGATATTCAAATGGCTGCTACCTATGAGGATATGATTAGTACACCAATTACATTTTACTATGTTCCGCCAGACCAATTTATGATAGATGCTGGTCCTAGTATGTTAACGAACTTGAATGTACAGTTCACTGTCGTACATCCTGATAATCTATCTACAGTAAATCCAAGCTTTAAAGAGCAACTATTAAAGTTAGCTACTTTGGATATCCAGATATATCTTTATAATACACTTCGCCATATGGATAAGATTGATACCTCTTTTGGACAAGTTGATTTAAAGATTGATAGATGGGAAGATGCTGAGGATAAACGTTCTGCTTTATTAGAAGAGTGGGATGCAAACTATCTTGCTTCTCGTAGACGTAAAATCTTCAGAGCATAAAAAAGACAAAAAAAATAAGAGATACCCAATTAAGGGTATCTCTCTTTTATTTTCTGCTTGAAATTGTTCCTTCGTAGTTCATTGGGTTTGCACATCCCTTTTTATCTCGGAACGTGATATCCCATTCTACGTCGAATATTTCACAAGCATTATTAAATTTCTCCATACTCATCTTACTATGAGCTAATAGAGAACGTTTAAAGTTATTCATATCAGTATCAGAACGGAAGCGGTTTGAATAGTTCTTAATATCAACTTTCTTATGCTGTAATACCGTTTTAATGATACGTAATAATTCATTATCTGAATCACTGATTGGTGGAACGAATGCTTCACCCATTTCAGCTGTTAAAGCAGAATCATACACATCCTTCAATCCTTCTTCCTCAATAATTTGAGAAATATAATCTGGATCAATTTCATACACTTTATCAGGTCTGTATTGACGTTTCATCTTCTTCCCTACTGGACGGACATAAATGATTTCAGAATCTTCACGTACGTCATCGAAGAAGCTTGTGTAAATGCCTGGTACAATTTGATCACGTGAGAGTTCCTCAATATCTCCCATGTATGGTAATACCAGATTCATTTCTTTTACGTGATATGCACAGCCTTCCTCAAGGTCTGTGTATTCGCCTTTCCATTTTTTCACCTTAAATACATCTTCTCCTAGTGAAATATACTTGGGTTTCTTAGCCATAATAAAAGTCCTCCAATTAAATTGATTTAAAGAAGCCCTTCAGATTTCCAGCAGGTTCTTCTTTACCTATATTGTTTAGGTTTCCTTTACTTTCTATAAATGAGCTTCTCATACTATTACCGCTCATTCGTTGGTCTATTTCCATATCTGTATTATATTTGCCTTCTTCAGGAATACCCATATAATTTACAATAGCTAGACCTGCTAGATGTAAATCAAAGTTACTTATAATGTGATACATGGCTTCCAAAGAATCAATTGTCATATGACCGAATGATTCGGATTTACCTACACACATCATCACCCCCTCATAGCAATCTACATCATGATAGATTACCGCCGGTGTAAATCGTATAATCGTTTGACCGATTCGTATTGCTTCTTGCAAGTCTTTGAAGTCTAGACTTACAACCAACTCTTGTTTGGTTTCATCTGAGTAAGCAAATAGCTTATCAAACTCTGGTTCGTAGAACCATTCTAAAACTCTCTTCAGAGTCTTTGTTAGATAACGGATATGACGATAATCAATTCTCACGAATTCTTTATCAGTCCAATCTTTACCCGTTTCTTCTAATGATAGGTATGAATTAAAATTCAACCGTATCGATTTCAGAATTCTAGCGTCCATATATTTACTGGAAGCATATGTGAACTCTTGATGATAATGCTGTCTCTCCCCTGATTTGTTCTTATGTGCTAACTGCACATTATGCCGTAAAACAAAATTCATGCAGGGTCGAAATACATCGCTCGAAACTTTCTCTACTGTTTCATAAGCCAACCCTCTCAACTCCTCATTGTACCGCTCACTAATATAATGTATATCTATTTTACGTTTACGATTGTGAACTGTTTGGCACGTTTGAGAAGGAACTTCTTCCGAGCCTTGAATTGGTCTCTGCACGATGAGAATCCCATATCAATAATTTCAAGATAAGTTACATCCCCAATATTACGTAAACGTCCTGATACCTGTTTTGCGGTAATCTCAGAACGATACGGTTCACACATTACAAGATAGTGTAAACCTGGTATATCATCACCTGTACCTAATGATTTAGTCGTAGATAAGATGATTTGTTTTTGTAGCTGAGCTTCCTTCTTTTCCTTCGTTTTCATATCGGACGTATACATCCCTATATTCCCTGCGAAGTGAGGATATCGCTGAAGAATACCTTCCTTAACGATACGTGTAGCCGTCAGCTTCTTCAATAAGAATACAATTCTCATGTCAGGGTTCTCTGCTAACTTCTGTTCTATACTATCTAATACTAAGAAGATAGACTTGAAGAATAGATCAGAACCCTTTTGTTCTACACAGTAGTCCATATACTTATTTGTATCCAAGCCATGCATGTTTCGATATGTAGCTTGCAACACACCTGATGGAGCACTGTCATACTGTAGAATTAACATATTCATGTAATTATCTTCTTTCTCTTTATGGACAAAGAAGTTTGGAATATTTGCAAAGACACGATTATAAATATAGTCCTCGTTATGATTCGAGCGACCTGCGGTTGCTGTTAGATATAACGTGTACTTTGTATTTGAGTATAAATCCATCTTCAGCATATTGTGCATATGTAAATGAGCTTCGTCATATATCTTTACACCAATTCGCATTTTCTTAAATAATGCTGTTACAGCTTCCCATCCATTACGGTCACCATAACTACGAATTGTACTATGCGAGATTAAGAAAATTTTATACTTAATATCTTTATCTTTCATCTTCATTAACTTCTCAATAGACTTACTTCCTGAAATACGATAGATATCCCATTCAGTGATATTCGTATACTGGAATAAGCGTTCTTCCCATTGAGACATTAAGCCATTCTTTGGTACAACAATAGCCGCTCTCATTTGCATGAATCCTAATGCTGTAACCGAGCAATATGTTTTACCCTCTCCTGTATCTAGGGTTAACATATGCCTACTATACTTTCTATTACCTTGATATTTTCCTTCACCAAGTATGTATGCAATCGCTTCTTTCTGATTATCATTTCTTGGTTTGATATTAACTTTAAACTTTGTATGTTGTACATCATCATGTTTTGAATCCATGAATGCTGTTGTATTAAACTCTTTTTCTAAGAAACTAATACCGATACCACGAGGTATCAGCAACTTTTGTTCTTCTTCAATATACTCAAGACCTACGTTCACGGTCTTGAAGTTTACTTTATCCCATACTGTTAATTGTTTCTCCAAGCTAGGAGACTGCCCTAACACGTAGGGCTGAATCTCTATGCTTGTATGTTTCACTGTAACTTTAGTCATTATCTATCATCTCCATATACGTCAAGTACTTGGTTATAGTCTTGCATAAACAGCGGGTCAAACATCGACGGTGCTGTTTTCTTATATGTCATCGGACGACGAAGTTGTTCTTCAATACGTTCGAATGATAACGATACCAGTGCAGATGGATGGAACTTCAATGCTTTCTTAACAGACATCATTTCATATTCAATCTCATCTTTCGTATAATCTGGTAGGTGTAACTTATTATTCTCATCACGCATAATATTACGCAGGATGAGTTCAGCATGAACTAGCATTGTGCTAATCCCTGTGCTTACAAGTAGTTCACAGAATTTCTGAACCATTTCAGAAACTGTTTCACAACCTAAGTGAGCTTTGTTATCTACAAGTGCCATGATATCTTTTAATGGTTTTGTAAGCTCATTATTGATGATTGTGATTGCAAATAGTGAACGCCCTTCTTCATCATCTTTAATCTTATTCATCGGAATCACGAACTGGTTATCAACTGGATCGTAATGCTTATCCATTAAGTCATCCAGATACTCTGAAATGAATAACGTTGGTTCGGATTCCCCAATCTCTCGAATCGTACAGATAGGTTTCTTTGTTTTCTTTACACGAATACGGAAGTATGAAATCTTCTTATTGAATTCCATTACTTCATCGAACTCAGATTCTGTCTGTACATCTTTCGCATCAATTACCATTTCTAATCCCTTCACATCTGCATCTGGTTGTAATACGATATCACCGCCATCGATTGTGAAGTAGCTATCAAATCCTTCTGTCATTTTAATTTGCTTAGATTTCGTCTTCAGTAAATGTTTTGCTGACAGAATGTTCTGTGTTAGTTTCGCCGATACATCCTTAACGGCAAATAGTCCAATATGGAATCCATTGTTATTCACATAAGCTAAGTCGCCATAACATGCATAACAGATTCCTTTCTTGCTTGCACAAGTAGACGGACTACGTAAATAGATTGTCTGACCGATTAAATGAGTATCTTCAGCAAATACTGTACGAGATACTTTTGCTTTCGGACTCTTCTTATATTTACGACCTTCAATCTTTTCTAAGTGTGTTGGTGTTAATACCGTGAACTCCACAAAGTGTTTTGTGTTACATACATATCGTGGGTCATCATGTAATTTAATATCCATACATAGTAAGTCTAGACGGCGTGCAAAGTAACCTGATTTACCAGTGAACTCTTTGTTCATGATTAGGGCTTTACGACCGCCGAATGCATCTAATGTATAATAAGAAGGTTTATCGAATCCACGCGTTAATAAGTTTGTATTAATTGGCATTGGATATGTATTACCTTCTAAGTCTGATTTCATACCACCCGATAGTTGGAACTCATTCAATTGGTCAACCTTAACACCCTGACCTGAGTTCAAGAATGGTTTCAAGTTATTCGGAATTACTTTTAAGATGTCTACCATCTCAGCACCACGACTACGGATATAGTTCTCAATCTCACTTGGTTGTAATCCATGAGGTACAACTGTATTGATTAACTCTTTGTACCGTGGGCTTATTTTTGATAATTGGATTGTATCATATAGATTCATACCCATTGCCATGATAAGACCGAAGTCTTCATCAATCTTTGCAAGACCCTCAATGATTTTCGCACATTCCATGCTTAGGTCTTCTACTGCAACCTTACGTTTCAATGGTTCAATAATTTTGTCATCAATATACCCTTTAATCACTCGTTGGGTAATGTTAGAACAGTCCATAATTAGGTCTGGTCCTAGTTCTACTTTGTATTTAACAAAGGGTCTCCACATGATCATATTTGTAATGAAATCAGTGATATGGAGTACAAAGACGTTATCGTCGGCTTTGTTAAACTTAAATCTAATTTGTTTTTCGAAGCAATGCTTCTTCCCGATATTACGTTTCATGTAATCGTAGCGTTTATCGAATTCTGCTCTCCACGCTTTTTTACCTGATAAGACTTCTTTAATAATAACAACTGACATGTTATTAACTCCCTCCAAATATTTAATTTCTATATCTCACGTAGATAATGTTTACTTATAATCTACATTAAATATTAACATGTTACTCCTATATTAGATGGCGATTTTTTACTATGAACCCAAAAAAATAAGGGAACCGAAGTTCCCTTTAATCTTAATATTTACTACGAGCATTTGTGTAATCTTCGTTAATACGATCAGTTGGAATATAAACGTATACTGTATTTGATTCTGTAATCTTTGCACCTTCCCAATGTGGTGAATAATCTTTACGTTTAATATTAACTTTTGTTGTAGTAAATACATCTTTCATAGATGCATTCTCTCTAGTTATAATCTTACCATTCTCTGTACGATAATTACCTACAACATAATCTCCATGGAATGGTGTTACTGAGCGAACCGTTATAGTAGAACCAGTATCACGTTTTTCATAAGTCATCACATTACGTAATGCACGATTTTTAAAATTAGTTCTACCTTGCTTTCCTACATGAATGTGAATACTTGTATTATCATCAATCATACGTTCAAGGAAATCAGCTTCATCTTGATTTAATAACCCGTGGGATACAATCTCTTTCATCTTTTCAGTACCTGTTTTATAAATACTAGTATTTCCGAATAATGCTAATAAGTTCGTCATGATAATATCTCCTTTAATCTATACATGTTTTTCATGTATAGTGAATATTGTTATGGACAACATTCAAACCTTTATTTGTCTACCTCACTATTATAATATATATCTTAATATATGTTAATTACGATTTTATCTATGTTCCTAAAAAAATAAGAGAACCGAAGTTCTCTTATTGTTTCTCCTATAATCTATAGGAAGGAATGTAGATTGACATTCTCGATGAGAATGCGGATGGCTTAATAGTATTCTCTCTACTTTCCGCTGCATTTGTAGTCACCAGCATAACGGCGAAAACATCATCCATCTCAGGTACTTTCTTTTGTGTTTCCATGCCCACTTTATGGACAAGGGTGCCAAATTCAAACTCCCCAAATAATGGTATAATATCTCTAGTAGTAATAATCATGGTGTCATCCACTTGGATAGCCGTGTCTATTATGGTAATCTCATTGTACTTGAATGGCTCCAAGAACTCTTTTCCATAATACACACTAAGTTCAGTTGTGTGGTTGATTTCGATTAATTTCTCCCACTCCTGTTTTGTGAGCAAGTTCTCATTCAATAGCGTATCTAATAACGCTCTTTGATGAATTCCTCTTGCACGTGTAACTTCTTCTCGGTTAACTAGTAAATGCTTTTCCATTTCTCTACTCCTTTATATATGACACCTCTTTTAGGACGTCATAGCATATTGTTTCGGACAACATGCAAACCTTGTTATGCTGTGCTACACTAGTATAATGTATATTTGGAAAAGAGTCTATTCCGTTTTTCTATGATCCGGCAAAAAAGACGGTAGAGCCTAAGCTCTACCATCTAATTATTTCTTAACTTTCTTAGCAACCTTTTTAGGTCCATTTAAGATACGTTGTTTGTTTTGACGAACACGAGAAGCTGCTTGTCCACGATACTTCTTCGTTAATTTGTCAAGAAGGTGTTTACGCACTTTCCAGATTGTAATAAGTTTCTTGAAGTCGCGGTCACCTTTCTCACGAGCAATTGCAAGAATTGCTTGAGATTCAGCACGAGATAATTTTGCAGTTTTATCGAAACGTACAATTGTTTTCTCACTAAGCATACCTAAAGCTACTGCTTCATCATACTCAGGGCTTTGTAAGAACTCTGATAATTCTTCTTCAGTAAGCTCATCTTGTAAAATAGCTTCTGAGATTAATACATCGTTTTCTGGGTCTGCTTCAGTTAACTGAGCAGTAAGACCCTCAATACCACTTTCATTTAAGATAGAAGTAATTTGAGTTAAATCAATCATTTGAATACCTCCTAAGTAGTTACTCAATCCCAAAGAGATTAAGATTATATATTATAATCATGTTAATACGTAATTTTTACAAATTGACTATTAATAAAACAATCCATTGAGAAAGAAAAGGAGGTAGAAAATTATGGGAGCATTACAATTAGATGACTATACCATGATACGCAAGTGGAAAAAGGAAATGAGACGATTACTAGGTATTCGTTATCCACAAGCGACAAGAAAGGAAATGGATAAATATCTAGGAAGAAAACTAGATGAGCATTTGAAAGTGGAGGATGTAGAGTTTTATAATAACTACACAGGTACAAGGTACGCTTCATCCACTTTGGATATCACTGAATATTATTATAAAGTGAAACCAATTACGACAGAGCATGGTGTTCTATTTGACCCACATGCCGACAATCCAGCATCGAAGATGTTAATGAAATGGAAGTACAGTCGTACAAACTATAAGAACTTAATGAAAGATTCACCAAAGGATTCATTCGAGTATTCCCTGTATGACTTGTATCAGTTACTAGAAAAGATTAAGTCAAACTCATACTACGGGGTATCAGGTGCAAGAACTTCTATATTCTATAATTTACATTCTGCTTTATCTGTAACAGGTAAAGGGCAAACATTAATATCTACTGCAATGATGTGCTTTGAAGCATTCATGGCAAATAACATCACGTTCCGTAATACAGATGAATGTCTTGTATTCATTAAGAACGTAGCAGGAGAAGCAAGAGATAAGAAATTCAACGATAGAGTTGTATTAGATCGAAACATTGACATCGAACGAGTATATCGTAAACTAGCGGATACATTCGATGATGGTGTAGTAGTACGTCGAGACATTATCTTCCCAGTATTAGTTGGGTTAAACAAGTCTCAATTAAATTTACTATACTATAAGAATAACTTAATTGAGTTCTGTCGTAATGAAGGAATCATGGAATTAATGAGAGACTTCATGTTACGTACAGAGGTATTCAATAACCCAGGTAAAGTCCCTGAGGATATTGTAGATGATGTAACATACCTATGGGATATGGTTCATGAGTACGTATTCTATAACTATCCAACAATGGATAGAATTCATAGATTAAAAACGCAGAAACGTAAAGCAGTATTAATCATTGATACAGACTCAAACTTTATCAATTTAGACCCATGGTATCAATTCGTAAAAGATGAAGTATTCGCAGGAATCGATGTGTCGCATAAAGACCCAACTGACTTCCGTTATACGATTCTGTATACATGTGCATACTTCTTAGAGAAAGTTATTGAGAAGACATTATATCAATTCATGGTACATTGTAACGTACCGAAAGAACGTCGAGATATGTTAACAATGAAGAATGAGTTCTTATTCGTACGTATCTTAATCACAGATAACAAAAAGAACTATGCTTCAGTCATAGAGTTCCGAGAAGGTAGTGCTATGGATAAACTCGATGTTAAAGGTCTAGCATTGACCAAATCAACAACGAACCGAAATGCTTCTAAGATATTCAAAGATATTCTAGAGAATGACATCTTACGTTCTGGTGAGATTGACTTACCACATATCTTACGAAGACTACATCAGTTCGAGCAAGAAATTCGAAACTCACTGAAAGCGGGTGAGACAACTTACTTGCAACCATCGTCTGTAAAAGACTTTAATGCATATGACGATCCGTTGAAAATGCAGCAGGTTGTAGCAACTATCATGTGGAATACTGCGTTCCCAGAGAATGAGATTGTACCACCAGATAGTTTCTTTATTGTAAAAACAAATTTAACAAAGCTAAAAGATTTAGACCGAATCAAAGATATTGAACCTGTTATTTATGAGAGATTGAAGACAGAAATCTTTGAAGGTAACGAACGATTAGCGAAGAAAGGCGTCTACGTAATGGCTATACCGCGTGACGAGAAAGTACCTAGCTGGTTAACTCCATTCATCGATGTAGAAGAGATGACTACCACTACGATGAAGAGTATCATGCCAGTCTTGAAAGCTTTAGAGTTAGAATCAATTCATAACTCTGCAAGTGATGATAATTACAGTAATGTCATATCCTTCTAACGAAGGATATGGTTTTACATTTAAACTAACACTATACTAATTGAAATCTAAGGAGGAATACCACTATGGCATTCGGAAATAATGGAAGACAAAACAATAATAATCAAGAGCAATCTACTAATACAAGAGGACCTCAAATGTACAATCGCGACAAAGAGCGTGGCTCAACATTAATCTGTGGATTCTGGAATACAATGCAAACGATTAAAATTTGTCCAATCTTACCACAGGATAAACGCAGCGAATCTAAAATGTACAATTATGAAACATTCTTGACTTCAGCTCTTGTACCTGAAAAAGCTTATGCTTTAATGACAGGTATTAAGAAACATGTTTTACCAGCATTAGAGTCTGGTGAATTAGAATCAATTCGTAACGTTGGTGTACCAGTAGGAGAAGGATTCATTCAAATCTCTAACGGTCACTCATTAGGATATCCATTAGGTTTATACATAACTATCTTCAGTAAAATTGATGCTGAGAATGGTAGAGCAGAACAATGGTTATCATTTGAATTTACGCAATCTCCATACTTCTTAAACTACAATCATGAAGATGGAGACATTTCAAAAGAAGCAGAATACATGGACTTCGGTATCTTCATGAACTACTTAGCTGAAGGTATTAAAGCAAGTTCGCGTGCAGTAGCACATAGTGTACGTGACCAATACAAATACGTTGATAATGGTCGTCGTAACGAAATCAAACAAATCATGGATAAGCTTGGTATTGAATCTAATAATGGATACAATAACAACAGAGGCAATAGCGGTGGTCAATCCAACGGATTCTTCGGCGGAGGTAAAATCAATAAGAACGAAGGCTCTGGCTTAGAAGAGAAAGAGATTGAATACAAAGACGCAAAAGACATGCCTCGCTTACCACTTTAATAACCTGACGGATATACTTTCATAGTATATCCGTTATATTTTTTTATATAGGAGGAATTATGATGGAAGACTACTGGTCAGCATCACTAAGACTTGCTCGAAAGGAAAATAAAATATTAAGAGAGCAGGCAAAAGAAAAAGATTATGAGATTAAACGTCTAAGAGATAAATATGAATCAGACATATCACCAATTAGACGAGAGATTGAAAAATGTACGTATATTGTATTACATAGTGGTATAAATGAAGAGATTGAAAAATACGGGGATAAATGTATAGTGCTACATAATATCACATTCATGTTAATGGATCATCCTGAACTAGAAAAGCAATTCACAGATGTAGAGCAGTCTACTGAATGGTTGAGGAAAGGCTTTTATGAATTCGCACTTAGTAAAAGAACCGAATACCCAGTATTGGAAACATTTGTACAATCGTATGGGAAGGCGGTAGAAAAAGATGAAAATGTACTTCGGAAAACTAGTCCAAGTTTCAGATAAAGAGTCTGAAAAACTGAATGAGTTACAGATGAAACAGGTATTACAGAATAGAGTTGTTTCTATGTCTATGCGTAGCGCTAAACCAAAATGTGATGCAAAACCGTATAAGAAAACTCGAATAACACATAATCCAATACGAGACGCATACCGTAAAGCATTAATAGAAGAATGGATAAAGGGGAGAAAGTAATGTACTATAATTCAACATTTGAACTATATTACCATCATAGAGACGAAAAGGAAGTATTAAGAGAAAAAGTTAAAGAGCAGGAAGCTGAGATTAAACGTCTGAAAGATAAGTATGAATCAACACCAATAAGTAGATTAAAACATGTATACTATAATATTATAACATCGACAAGTGATCTTCGTGAGCATGTAGAATACCTTAGTAGGTATACAATATTAGATCATATAGAATATATTTTTATAGAATATCCTGACTTAAAAAAACAGTTTGTAGATTTAACAGGAACGAGTAAAGAGCTTAAACAGAGATTCGATGATTTTATTCTTAATAATATAAAAGAGTACCCCGTTTTAGAAGAATACAGACATATTAGAGAATTGGGTGAGTATCTTGGATTTGAATAATACTTTAAAAGCAATATCTTCATTATCTAAATTAGAAATGATGGATATCATCATTAAGTTAAACGCTAAGAATAAGAAGCTTGAGAATAAGAATAGAGAGTTAAAACAGTCTATAAAGGACGAGAAGGAATATACTGAGTTATTACAAAACCAAGTATATGACCTTTGTTTTATTCCAGTAATGCGTCCTATAAAGGAGGAGAAATAATGAGTAACGAAAACATTAAAGAGTTTGAAACGTACTCAGATTACATGGCAACGCGTGATGAAGTGTTTATTATGGGTTGGGATAATATCTTCCAAGTCCCTGATATCTTCATCTTTAATAAAATTATCATGCAGAATAAAGAAGCGTATAATAAATACCTAAAGCTGGATTTATTACGTGAGTTTGACGAGTTTGCCGTTCAGCCTAAGTTATTAGAACGTAGTCATCGTAATCTCGTTGAATGGATAAAACGAGATGATATTTCAGATGAAGAGGCTGTTGAAGTATATTACACGTTACGTAATATGAGAGAAGAAATGTATAGAGAATCACCATTAACAGAATTTGCTACAGGCTTTGATGCTTTAGCAATGCATTCCTATACAAAGAAAATTGTTATCATGATTCCAAGTAAAGACCAACGAATCATTGATAGAATCACATCTATTTTAGATGTGGATATTAACTCAAAAGTATTCTTTAGAGCACTGGAACCTAGTGAAGATATGTACAATGTTATCACTACAGAGTACCCAGAGTTTACTACCATGATTATGGACGATGTTAATCTGGTCGAGAAACTTATGAACGAGACAGATGTCGAGCATAAGTCATTTGTACTACCTCAGACTGGATGGAACTTCGATTTAGAAGATGGTGTGATGAATGCAAAGAATAAATTAGAGTTCCTAGCTGTAGAAAAGAATTGTAATTTAGGTTTCATGAAATTGATGGAATTTGAAGAGATTCATTACGGGGTAGGTTAATCTATTAATAATTTATCAATACCATAACAAAGTATTAGTGATATATACACTAAACACTATATATTCCTGAGGAGGAACTGGAAATGTTTAACAAAGAACACTTACGAGTTAACGTCGTGAACGACGTAGATACAAAACAATATGTACATGCAGTATTAGACTCTTTACATAGTACACTAGTATCGTCATTAGGACCTTACGGGTCTACTGCAATCGTTCATGATCCGCAGGTTGGTCACTATATGACGAAGGATGGATTCTCTATCCTAAACAAAGTACGATATAATGACCCAATTCTAAATACATTATTATCCATTATTCGTGAATCATCTCAACGCTTAGTTATGCGTGTGGGTGATGGTAGTACAACAAGTATTATCGCATCGAATTATATACATGGACAAATCGTTAAACTGATTAACGATAACAAGTTAAACATTCGTCCAAAAGATTTAATCGACTTACTTCAAGAAGCGGTAGAACGTATCATTGAAGTAATCACAACAAAATATACAAAACATGTTTCTGAAGATTTAAAAGAAATCGACCACATTGCTGCTGTATCATTAAACAATGATAAGAAGCTAGGTAAACTGGTTGGTGACATTTATCGTCAAGTTGGTTTCGACGGATTCGTTCGTGTGAAACTAAGTAAAACAAAAGAAACGACATTTGAAACATCACCTGGATTTGAAATTGATGCTGGTTACTTAGATAAAGAGCTAGTTAATACAGATACAGATGAATGTCGTATCAATAACGTTCGTGTACTTATGTTTGATGGAGCTTTACAACCTGAAGATAAAGGCGTTGTAAATGCAGCTATTAACAATGTTAATGAAATGGCAAATAGTACAGGACATGCAGCAAGCTTAGTAATTATTGCACCAGGTTTAAGTTCTGAAATGTCTTCATATCTTCGTCAAGTTGTTACATACAATTATACGAAAAAAGACATCCGTAACAATATCAATGTGATTAAGTTTGCTCTAGGTACAGAACATGACCAAGAGAGTTATCAGGACTTAGCTACAAAAACAGGTGCTACTATCGTTAAAAACAGTATGGGTGACCGTACAGTTGATATACTTGATGTATTCGGATTCGTAGGAGAAGTAACTTCTTCTTACCGTAATACAGTATTTACCGATTTCGTTAATGATACAGACATTGTTGAACGTGTGGCTATGCGTATCGGTACAATCCGTGCTGAACGTCAACGCATGAAAGACGAAAATATCATTGATACTCGTAAAGAGTATGAGTTACAAAAACGTCTTGCAGTATTAGAAGGTAAATTAGTTACGCTTTATGTTGGTGGTAACAGTGACCATGAAAAAGCAACTACAAAATACCTTATCGATGATGCAGTATCAGCATGTAAGAGTGCAATGCGTCACGGTTATGTAATCGGTTGTAACTTAACAATTCCATTAGCTATTAAAGAACTTTTAAGCTCTGACTTAGAAGATAATATGGAAATTGCTTTACAATCAATCTACAAAGCATTCTTCTTTGTATTCACTGATGTGTACTTCAATAAACATACACGTCCAGTATTAGGTGAAGAAAAAGTTACACAAGAAGAATACGATCATTATGTAGCTACACTAAAAGAATTAGATGGACGAGTTGAATCTATCTTTACTGCTTGCTTAGAGCGTGAAGAAGCTTACAACATCATCACTGAAGAATTTACAGCTACAGATATTATCAACTCTGCTGAAACAGAGATTGAAATCTTACGTAACGTTATCTCTATTATTTCGCTAGTTACTACAAGTAACCAATTTATTACAGCGAATGCAGAAACGTCACTATAAATCATATACAGGAGTAGTGTGGGAAACCATGCTACTCTACCTGTATATTGTCACATTAGAGGGGAGAAAAGGTTTCTATGGTAGAAAAGAAAGATGATAACCAATCACAGTCCTTAAATGAAGCAATCGATTATAACATCAACGAGCATCGAGAGATGACCATCTTAGACTACTATACGAATCCATACGGTAAAGGTTCAACCTTCGTCAATGTAAAGAAGATGAAGGAAGATTTGGAATTACGTTATGATAAAATGCTGGCAACAGAACACGCTAAGCTAGTCAGTAAAGTATACCGTAAGGGGAGAAAAGATAAAGCTGAATTCTTTATCTTAGTACGGATTCCATCGGAATCTATCAGAGATTTATACTATGAAGTGGTAGTGCAATTACTACCTTCAAGAGAAACAGAACATGCTAAGACTATCAATAACTATCGTGTCAAGTTCTTCTCGAACACACCTAGCTTCGTCTTTACATTCGCCTATACATACAACGTACATAACTTAATTGTGGAAGATTGTAAGAAGAAGTTTAGTAAAGATAGTCTACGTAATAGTCCGATTATCCGTAACCAACATAACATGGTTGGTTTAGAGAAATCGATTTACTATGCGTGTCATTATATCATGAATAACTTATCTGATTTAGACACATTAGATAGAGTGGCTCATGATTATAATCCTAAGAAATTCTTAGAACTCATCATGGATACAGATGAGAAGTTACAAGAGTACCGCGTGATGCAAAGAATAGCAAAAGAGAAAGAAGCCAAAGAAAAATCTTCATCTCAAGGCGTTATTCGTAGAAGCAAAAACGAAATTGAGAAACAACCAAAAGCGAGAACACCTCGTACCGAAAAGGCTACTGGAAAGTCTCCTATTACAGGGAAGGCTAAAAAGGCTAAGGTAAAAGGTAAAAAGAAATTAAAGTAAATATTATAACTATGGATACGATACAAAATAGACTTGGGAGGAACAAACCTTGGTAAAACTAATAACAGAATTTAAGAACAAAAAAGCAGAGCGCGTATTCAACGTATCGGGGAAAACAATTATTATTGAATTCGATAAGATTTTCAATAACCCTAAACTAGCTGACCTGAACACATTCGTACTGAAGAAAAAAAGAGCGTACGCAGATCAGGGAGAACTTACAATTGAGCATTTGAATTACTTCGTAAAGTATTATGATGAAGATAATGAACTAATCATGGCTTATCTGAATCTAAAGTTCATGATCGACCGTAAATCTAACTATGGAAAGAAAACATTCATCCGGGACTTATACGATTACTTACTATCCGATTCCATGGTAGAGAAGATCAAGAAACTTACTGATGACAACTACATGATTGACTTAGAAGCAAAACTAGGAACGAGTGAGAAACGTCGTATCGAATCCCTACAGTTCACCAATGAACACGGGAAGGTACTTATGAATGTAAGTACAACGATGAAACTTATGATTCCGATTATTACACATTACATGTATGTCAATGCGATTGGTAATGTAGATAAATTTATCTTACGTTGCTTTGACTTAATTGCGAGTCACTTCGAATCGGATGATATTGACATTCATAACAAACTATACGAAACCGTTACGAGTCGTATCAACCAAACACGTCACTCTGATAGAGGACACTGGCGTCGAGTTGAGATTGAGGGTAAAGACCCATTAGATCAAATCGATTCAATCATGGAACGTATCTATGTAAATATTATTAATAAGTATGTGTATGATAAGAACGTTGTATTCTTTAACCATGCTTCATTAAATAATATTATCATTCATATTCGTAAAACAAAATCAAAGTACAACTACATGCCGATTACTAATAAGAAGGATGCAGATGGTCTGAGCGATTTCGATAAGATTGAAATCAATAACTCTAAGTTTGATGAGTCTTCTGTTATTATCGGTAACATCAATATCCATCAAAGTATTGAGAAACTTCGTAAGAAGTATAAGATTGAATTTGATGATGAAGAAGTGCAATGGTATGCAGATAAAGTATTTGTACGACCATTCCAACGCGACTTAACATTCCAGTTATTCGCAAGACACTTCGGGTCTGTTCGTGATATGTACAGTATCAAACGAGTAGAGTATGCGAAACTGATTGTTATCATGAAGCATATGTTATACAAGAAAGGATTCCGTTATATGCAACATATCCTATCAGGCGATGTTGTAGAAACAGTGAATCGCAGACCATTGAATAAGAAACAAGTAACAAAGTTACGTGCTAGTTCTCGATACCATAGTGTATTCGATGAGAAGTATAGTGATAGTATGGAAATATTAGATGCAGGTAACATCATGCATAACTATTTAAATATCATGCTAAACTCTCGTATTCGAATTATGGATTATCAGTTACAAGAGCATGAGGGGAAAGAGCTAAACATTTCCAAACATCCTGATATCATTATGGACGAGTATTTACGTCTAGTTGAATTAATCTAGGAGTGGTAGTATGAAAGCTTATACAAGTAATAAAGATTTGGAAAGATATAGACAAGAGCTTGCAAGACAGCTCTTGTCTATTCCTCTTGCCCATTGGTCATCTGGAGATAAAGAGATTACATTCCGTTGCCCATTCTGTGGGGATTCTAAGAAGGATAAGACGAAGACTCGATTCAATGTCTTTATGGCATTTACAGAAGATAAACCTCCAGTGTACCAATGCTTTAATAATAACTGTGGGGCAAAGGGTGTACTAACAGTTGACTTACTGAAAGACTTGCAGATTAATAACTTCAGCTTAATGAATATGCATAATATACATATGTCAGGTATGAAGAAGTCTGTACGTAAACGAGTATTCATGGAAGGTATGAAGTTGGATTTAAATATTCCGATGCCTGTCATGAATGACATTACCATGCATAAGTTATCGTACTTTAATAACCGCATGGGATTAGAACTAACAGGGAAAGACTTACTGAAGTATAAGATAGTCGTGAATCTATATGACTTCTTAAACCGTAACTATATTAAGGAGCGGACTCGTAAGAAGTATATCACAGATGCATTAGACAAAGGATACTTCGGATTTCTATCAGCAGACAATAACTATCTTATTATGCGTAATACAACGAATAAGATAGATAACATATTGAAACGTTATATTAACTACAATGTCATGGGGAATGAAGAGAACGTTCGTAAGTTCTATATCATGCCAAATACAGTAGACATTATGCAGGATATAGACATTCGTATTACCGAAGGTATCATGGATATCATTGGTGTATATAATCATGTCATGAATCGAAATGATGAGAATAATCTATATGTCGCTGCATGTGGTAGTGGAATGGAAAGTGTTATCCGTTATCTATTACGCTTAGGTTTTATTCACTGTAACATTCATATCTACTCTGATGATGATGTGAAGATAGAGGAATACAAAAAATTAAAGAAACGTCTAAAGGGTAAATTCAGCGGTACACTAACTGTTTACTATAACAAGATAAAGAAAGATTATGGTGTACGAAAAGATGAAATTGATACGTACAAGATAATAATCTAAAGAAAAAGAGGTGTCTGATATGGGGAAACTGAATGAACAGGTTGGCTTCATTAAAGACGCGATAAAGCATAGACAGGAGCTAGACTTTACTAGCTATAGCCGATTCCTAGAATCGGCTCCTATCTTTATCACGTACTACAAACAGAATACAGAAGAATCTACGATGGATTATGGTACACATAATACACAAGTATTTATTGGACAAGATTCTTCCATTCGTTATAACAGAATCAAAGAGGTTCCGTTATATGGTCTGAATATGACACAGATAGATATATCTGAGAATGAAACAGGTACAACATCTTCTTTCGAATCAGAAGGGATTATGCTGCCTGGTACATTTAGTCCAATACCAAATGATTACTTCCAGATTGATTACATGGGTAAAGAGATTGTATTTAAAGTTACGAATGTCGTAGCAGGTACAATCAAATCCAATGAGTATGTCAAGATTGAATTTAAGTTCAATCAAATTCTGGAAGACCATGAGCAAGAAAAGCTAGACCGACAAGTAGTATCTGAGAATACATTAATCTTAGATAATGTCGGAACGGATAATAAAGCTATAGTTAGCGATGATGCATACAAACGACTCGATACATTAAAGCGTTTGTATGAAAAATTATCTGGTGACTATATTGATCATTTTTTTGTATCTGAAGTGAATTCTTTCATTGTCGAGTATCCCGTTGGGATAGCAGAAAGAAATGACCCCGCATACAATATCTATTTAACAAAGTTTATGATTCGTCATAACTTGTTTAGCTGTAGTGATAGCCGTGATACTTTATACTTGGATATCGAGGTAACACCTCAAAGAAAGTTCAAGTCAGACTACAATAATACAATCTTTAAGTCTGTAGAAGCGCGCTATAAGTATGATGTAGACAAGGTGTTGAACCACCAATTCTTCAATTTCATCAACGAACAGACAAGTATATTCTTTGAGCGTAGAACGGAGTATATGTGTGTAGAATTGACTCCATATAAACTTCCATTCTATGGACCAATGTTAAGTTGGGAGATTGTAAAAGAATTAGCTGATGCTGATATTATCCCATATAAGATGGAATACAACGTTGAGATACCTGAAGAGAACAAAGGTGAAGACCATTACTTCTCTTGCCAAATTGTTAGACCTTCTAAGCCAATCTATAACATGCAGTATGAATTGATTCAGATTATCAAGAATCATTTAAATCATAAGAAGTCTAACTTAACAATAGACTATATGAAAACTCTAATGGAGTATGGTCAGATTAACTATGACCCTGATACTTTTATCCTACTTCCATTAGCCCTATATATCATACAATTTGAGATGAACCAGATTCAACATAAAGAAATATAATTGAATCCTTTCAACATAATTGTAATAAACTCTATAGGAGGTTTTATCATGCTAAATGATTTAAAGAATGAATTATTGAATCGTGACCGTGTTATCGAGAACGAATCTATTTTAGCAGAAGCTTCTGGTGAAGCTCCAGAGGATAAAATGATTGAAAATATGGCTGCTCTAAATGACGGAGACCTTTCTCCTGAAGAAGAACAACAATGTGAAGCTGTATTAAAAAATATCCCTGAGTACGAAGAAGCGAACGAAGACATCACGAAAGAAGATGTTAAAGCTGCTAATCGCGTTCATGAACCAACAATCGAAGAATTGGCTGAAAGCCTAACAATTATCGAATAGTAGGAGGAGAAGAAATGAATGTTCAAACGAAAAAAGTTACTGTCCCTCATCATGGCACTTTACATGTACTTAACGGTATGCAAGGACCAATCTTGGAACCTGCGAAACTCCCATTGGACAGAGTACGTGCTCTTGTCATCACTGGAATCAAAGTGATTGAGCATCTAGAAGATGGAACTCAAATCGAGTTAAATCGCCGTAACGTTGAGAAGGACAACTCTCACCTGCAAGAGTCTTTAAAGAAAGCAGAAAAACCTGCTCCAGTTGTTAAGCCTAATGAGCAACAACAAAAGCAAAAAAATAAAGAAGAGTTTGTTAAAGACAACCGTAAGCAAGACGGTAACAAAAATAACAAACAAAACTAACAAAAAAATTAATAGATGTAGACTATGCCTAATGGTGTAGTCTACATCTATATTTTTCTTTTTCATCTTTTTATCTCTCTCTTTTTTATCTTGGAATGTTTTTGTTTATTAGTTTTTCTCTGTTTTAATTCGTTTTATATTTTTTATATATCTGTTTTCCTAGATGAAATGATCCCCATCATCCATCTGGATGCAGGTGAGTCCCTACGTCACCCGCGGAATGATACCCTCCGTGATGTTATATTCTAAATATATCATTCCTGAATACTTTTTTGTCTGTTTTGTGAACTGAATAAACATAATATATTAAAGTTTCTCCTCTCCGAGAAACTTATACAATTTTACCCATATTTTGTTACACTCGCTATCTCTCTCTTTCTTGTTGAATACGTCACATGCTGTAGACATTAGAACGTTTCTCTAAATTTCTACCTACATTCCCCAAAACCGTACAGAGTATAAAGCTTTCCAATGACTTAGTGGTGTCTCCGAATAATCCTTCTCCGATTACTCTTCTCCTCCGATAGTATCTCCGTCCATCATTGCTTCACACCCCCTCTCGTAAGAGGGTGTGAAGGTATAGCTTTACATCTTAGTAAATCTTGTCGTGTTTGGGATGTAGTAGTTGTTACATAGCCGATGACCTGATTATAGCCAGGCATCCGTTTTAGACCTAATTAATTAGCCTTAACGTTTTTAGTCAAGGGGTTTAAGAAGTGTTAGCCTAGTAGTCTACACTAAGCTCGTCTAGCTATAAATAACATTACTACCACTATCATATATCTCTTTATCCCACACCTGTAATAAGTACTCCTCGATGTAATCAATTGAAAATATACCTCCATCTTTTTTAGTATGGAGCGTTTAGCATAGTAGTAAAACCATTATCAACACTCGTATATATAATGTGTGCTTAAATAACGGTTTATTACTATTTTATAAAAAGGTACGAATAGGGACATAATCCCTATTCGTCTTTTGTTAATGCATAGAACGTTTGTAAAGCTTCGTTTTCGGTACTACGGATGTTCGAGCCTGATACGTTTAGAATATTTGTTTTATTCTTAATCAGCCTGTCCAATTCACGGTTTGATTCAACACTGAATACACCACGAATTGTTACTTGGTCACCGTCATAATCTCCACCTAAACCTTTTAGGTATAAGTTAGAGATATTCAGAGTCTCAACAAACATCGTAGATACATGTGATGTAGGTAGTTCTAAGTCTACGTATGGATAACGTTTATAGAACTTACCATTGATTACAGCTGGTATAGTACGTGTTGTAGACAGAACTGTTATCTTATTTGGAAAGATTCCAAGATAGTCCTGTAGAGGGTAGCGCGTTATTAAAACGTGCTTATCCGCACATACTTCCGTTGCTGCTAAGAATAATATATCAGTCCATGTTGCAGGTCTATTTACAATGGTAGAAGATTCTGTAACCTCACCATTCTTACCTACACCATAACGTCCAGATATACGTAACTTCAAGTTCAATCCTTCACTATTCTCTAGTGGGATTGTCTTGTATCGGTCAGCATAAGAGTGTACATATAAGTCAATACATTTGGTAATGTATTCATCATTATATTGCTCAACGTTCGTTAGCTGTACATTTCCTAGCTCACCGGTTTTCCTACGTATCGGATAATTATCTTTACGTAGTACGATTTCTTTATAGAAGAAATCTTTTACCCATTTAATAATATAAGGAAGGAAGTTCGTTACTGCCATTGAGAGTGGTAACCCGCAACGGTAGAAGGATACTTCCATATCTTCCGGCGTTTCATCTTTAAATAATGGAGTAGAGATTACGGCACGTACACCATAGTCAACACTTTTACCCATTACGAACTGACGGAACATTCCGTGCTTCCCTTTAATTTGGAATGTAAAGTTATTATAGATTTCTACTAATAGATGCTGTATCTTTAATCGAGTACTGTCACCTACAATAGATAATCCCGAGTTATCGTTCTTTAAGGCAGAACATAACCGAAGTAACTTTGCATACATTTTGTTTTCTTCACCACTAGATAGTTTACCTTTGTCCATCTTATCCAATTGGATGTCTCGATAGAACGCTGGTTCTACTATCCAGAATTTGGTAAATATTTCATTCATTTTAAGACCTTTGATTAAATCAACACGGTCTGTACGAGATAAGCTCGCACTCTTTTTAAACTTAATCTTGTGGAAATTACGTACTAGGAATGGTAAACCTGTTTGTCCGTTTTCTTCATCGACAACAATGTCTCCTTCTCCTGTAATACGTACGTGTATATTTCCTGCAATAATTTCTTCGAAACGTCGGTCTAGACGTTTCAATACTTTATATACATAAGGATGGAAGAAGTTCTCGTTCAAACTTATGTATGCAAAAATACCTTTACGATCTTCGACTGTACGTCCGAAGATTTCAGTAGATAGAAGTCCGTCTACAGTCGGTATGTTATCACGTTCGATTAGAATCGGATTACGTACTTCTTGTAGATTATTCACTTGAATAAACTTCTCTACATTAAATATATCAATATTCATCAAGCATCAGCCTTTCTCAAATGTAAGCGTAACTTTTAAACCATCAGTCTTCTTGTGTACGAAGTATTGTCTACCTTTGTACATAATAGATTGTTCCGTACACTTACAGAAGGCTTTAAATGATTTTGCCGACGGAAAGTCGATGGTGAACTCTAATTGTCCTTTACGGACAATATTAGCTTTCGCGAAATGTTTTGGCTTTAAATCTTTAGGTACAATATTTTTTAGTAATATAAAATGTATGAATTCCTCTAATAATGTATTGCAAGTAATAGAATCAACTAACCCATCTTGATCATGAGTTAGTTGATTGAAAAGTGCGATGTTGTCGATTTGTGACATTGGTTTCTCTCCTCAACATACACTAAAAGTCATCAGACCCCTCCGCGTTCAATCGTAGCCATTAATTCTCGAGCCTGCTGTTCTCGTCCATCGTCCTGCTTCATAGAGCGGATTCTGGCTTCCATCCGCTCTAGCAGTTCTTTCTTAGTCATCTTTTCTAAGTCGTTGAGGGTAATGTCACCACGAAATAATCGTAGGACAGCATCCTCGAAATCATAATGACCCTTTATTATAGATTGGAAGTTCGGAGCTGATGTGTCGTAAAAAGCAACGTTTCCATTGAAGGAATCTCCATGTCTTCGATCTTCTTGTTGCAATGTGGACATACTACATCACGGAAACCAAACTTGATATGATATTTATCAATGATTTTCTCAATGTGAGTAGATAGTTTCACATCATCGTGCTCATCTAATGAAGATAATTCTGCAAACTTATCTTCGAAGTCTTCTAATGCAACATACTGACCATCAACAGGGTCTAATACATATACATTCTCGATGAATGGTAAGATGTTAACTGTTACTTCATCTTCCGTCATCATTTGTTGTGTAACGTTTTGTAGCACGTCGTTTAATTCATTCCATAGAGATGGATGACGAAGGTCTACAATTGTTTTACAATGATCTAAGTAAACACGTTCGATTGTATTTACTTCAGAGTTTTCTAGTAAGTCTTTTGCATTGTTAATACCTTTAACTACGCTTAGGATAGACTCAGCAGTAACTTCATGCTTGTCATCGATAAACATTAGGCGAGAATTTGGATACTCATATTCGAACTGAGAACCACAGCCTTTGTTTGTACAGCGCATTGGATATTTGTTAGAGTCTTGGTACGTACTACAGAATAATCCGAAGTATATGATATTAATTTCTAATAGTGATGTACAACGTAAGAACTCTTCATAAGACATTGGTCCGATACTTGTGTCAGCAATCTTCGAAAACATTTGATTGAATCGATATTCAGCTGCACGGTATGCGTCCATACTATTTAACGTTGTAGCAATATTACGTAACTCTGGAGAAGAGTAACCTTTCATAGCCGCAGCCATTCCCGTATTAGGCATAATGATTTGAGTTGTAGCTTCATTACGAGATTTACGGATACGAGCGTATGCAGTTTTACCTCCAGTTTTTGTTTTCTTAATACGAATAGAGTTTAAGTCAATTGCCGGAGCAGCTTCCTTTTTCTCTTCTTCTTCAGGTTCTTCTACTTCAACGATTTCATCTTTGAAGTTACCTTTTTTAACATCAGCAATGTTTGCTTTAGGCTTTTCATCCTGAATGTCTTGTAGTAATTGCTTTTTAGCTTGAGCTTCTTGCTGTGCAATAATTTGGTCTTCTGAACCGTATGCACCTGCAAGTTCTTGTGCTTCTTGTTCCATCTCTCGTAAACGAGCAGTCATTCCATCTTCTTGTCCAGGCATAACACCTGGGTCTTGGAATGCTTGTGGTTCAGTACCAGGAGCTTGCGGTACTTGAGTTTCCTCTGCAACTGGTGCTGGAGGAGCTTGTGGAACCACTGGTTCTACTACAGGTGTTACACCTGCTTGCTCTTGTAAAGCATTTTCATGTGCAGCTTGTCCAGCTACTAAGTCTTTTAAACTTGTTTCATTTGACATTGATTGTTTCCTCCTCTAAAGGACCTGTAGGTCCGACATAGTGTAATAGTGTTTTTCTTCGACTACCTTGAATATGATATTCGATTTCTTCTGTTCATACGTGTTGATGACAGATAATCCAAATAATAGAGACTTGTCTCCTGTACGTTGGATAACAATATCATCAAGTTGAATATGAGGTAGATAAGTAGAGCAATGGATAGAAAATTGAGTTTTTATCTGTACGATACTCCCCTCAATATCTTTATATCTATAGGATGCTATATCAAAACCCATATCAGGATACAACGGATTTGATCCCTTTTTCATCATAAACAGCGTCGCTACTTGTAGCGCATCTGCGTCAACTCCTGATTTCGTTTTGGGTTTATTAAATGGGTCTATAGATAAAAGGTGTTCTGTCTGAGGTTTTCTTGGGTCCACTATCTCACCTCCTTAAATAGTCTATTTAGAATAATTAATATAAAGTTTAGGTTTTAAGTATTTAAATTCAATATTTACCTATTGCCGTTAACAACTAATTAACCTTATATATAGCAAGGAGGAAACAATGTGGCAAAAGCTAAACGTTGTCCTAACTGTACGAGCACGTACCCAGAAATTGATGATTTATATGAGCACATAGAAGATAAACATTCAGACGCAATTCCGAAGGGAATGTCTGCTGGTCAATACTTCTACTTTACAAAATATCACCGTAGAAGTGGTCAGTGTGTAGTATGCTCAAAAGAAACACCTTGGAATGATAGTACGAATAAACCGTACAGAATATGTAGTCCAATCTGTCGTAAAACATACCGTGAGAACTTCTTAAATAATATGAGACGAGTACACGGTAAAGACCATCTATTAGATGACCCTGAAGTACAGAAGAAGATGTTATCAAAACGTTCTATCTCAGGGGAGTACCAATGGTCAAATGGTGCTCGTAAGGGTTATGTCGGCTCTTACGAAAAAGACTTTTTACGTTTCCTAGATATCTTTATGGGATTTGAACCAGATGATATCCATGCTCCAGCACCTCAGATTATTGAATATGAGTATGAAGGTAAAAAGCACTTCTATATTCCTGACTTCTACATCGAGAGTATCAATACAATCGTAGAGATTAAAGATGGTGGAGATAATCCAAATACTCACCATAAGATTCAGGATGTGGATAAAGAGAAGGAGAAAGCAAAAGACGAAGCATTATCTAAAACTGGTCAATACAATTACATCAAGATTGTAAATAAACAGTATGCTTCCTTCATCAAGTTCCTATTAGAATTACGTAATAGTGACCAAGATGGAAAACGACGAGAAGTATTTCATCCTGTCGTAATGATTAACGAGAATGTACAAGCGTTGCAAGAAAGCGTTGTAGCTCAAAAGGATTTATTCCTAGCAATCGTAAAACAGAATGTGCCAGGATTATCTGAAGAAGAATGTGGATGGTCAATCTGGTTCTCATTCGATTGTACATTTGACACAGTATATAAATCGTATCCAACTACTGATATGGTTGGAGATAAAACATATGCTTGTGCGAAATTTACTACGGTAGATAAGAGTGCTGTTATTGGTGATGCTAGTTTCAATATCATGAAACTAAAACAACCAGCATCATTAGACACTCTTTATAAGAAAGTGCAGATGCATATGAATGAACCAATGTTCTATTCTACCGAAGGTGGGTCTATACCTGGATTAGATATCATTTGGTTATTCGATGATATGCAAGGTGGTCGCTGTTTTGACCATACCGAGAAAAACATTACAAGTTGCAGTCAATTGATTAATGAATTAAGTCCAGCGTTCCAGTATCTTATGACGGTACCGAACTTAAATACATTTGACTACAATAAGTTCTTGCAAGCAGAATGTTCTGTAATTTCTGAATCAGTCATGAACATGAATATCGATGAGCTGTACGAGACCTTTATAGGTACACCTGAACAGACTCTATTGGAATCTGATTATGAAGCAATGACTGCACCTGCACCAGAGGAAGCAGATCACTACGATTCACGTATTGATGAATATGAAAACTATATGGATCATATCGGTAAAACTTCTGGTATGGAACACCTTCATCGTTTAGGTGCTAAAATTAAGAATGAGTTCACTGGTTCTGACAATCAACGTGAAGCTCTTATAAGAAGATTGGCTCACCGTAAACAACAATTGGTGAAGGTTAAAAGTTAACCCTATAATCGGTTATACATTATATAGATGATGAAAAACATCAATATACTATTTACATAACCCAGGGGGAATAGAAAATGAAAACAATGATCTTAGTAGAACGTAAGCAAGAAGAGAAAAAAGAAGCAGCGTACACAGTGGCTACGCTAGAACAATTAGCAATGGTTGTACATCGTACAATGGATATCCGATTAGAGGCTTGGAGAGGTACTATTATCGGATTAGGAGTAGAAGAAGATTATGAAGCTGAAAAGCATATCGCTTTAGCAGAAATCCTACAAGGATTACAAAGCGTTAAAATACCTGAAAGATATATCTTTACAGCAGCGTCTTCATACGTTCGTAATAAATCGAACGAAGCGGCTGAAAGATTCTATAATGACTTTATTAAACATCATGTGGAATTCGAGTGCCAAACAATTCCGTTACGAGTGTTTGGACCATTCCCATACTAATAGATAAAGGAGCTAATCGCTCCTTTATTTTTTTAATAACTTAAATTGAGAGGAAGATTATAATGATGAATAAATACTATAAAAACTATGCTCCGAGAACACCAAAAGAGATAAAGGCTGATGAGGAGATTACAATGAAAACTAGAACTGAAAGTATTAAAAACCTTGCAAGAATTATGCTAGGTGAATCAGCAACTATTCGTGTACATAATACGGATAACTTCCAACGTTATTCGTCTACAAATTTTGCATTCGTTATTGGAGATAACGTAAAAGAAATCTTGAGCGAATTCATGTCAGGATTAGATCATGGACGTGCAAGAGTAAAAATTGTTAACATGGATGCTAATCGAGAGGAAATGAAAAAGTCTCTTAAAAGTATGATGTATAATCCTGATGAAGTAATAGATAAATCGGGTATGACAATGGTAAATTTAAATGCGAAATATTTCGTAGAACAATTGGTACATTCATTACCATATCAAGGCGATACATTATATCTTATTGAGGGTGACTGTATGGGTAAAGTTATGGAACGTGATATGGACTTCTATAAACGATATCCTATCATTGGGTTTGAATCCAATAACCTAGCTGAAAGTGAAGGTCGAGATTTATCCCTAATAGAAGTATTTAAAACATTGTGGACAGAAGCTATAGCGAAAGAGCAAGCTAATGTACCATTACAAGAAGTAGGAATTCGTAGCGGTAGAAAGTATGGTGTAAGCATTGATGATGAAGGAACGATTCTAATCAAGAAACGTAAGGATGTAGATTTCATGGATGCGTATGCCGCTACACATAAACTCTTAAAAGAGTATCACCGAGCAGGTAATACAGAAGCGATGAAATATGAATTAGCAAAATTATGGTATATGCTAATCATCATTGAGTCTGAAGTATTATATGTAAAAGGTATGAAGAAGATGCTAGTATCAGAAGAGAAACAACGTGAAGCCGGTAAAGCTAGATCGTTTATTATCAATGACTTTAAAATGTATCTTCGATACGTATTACAACATGAAAAGAATTTTAATTTCCAAGAATACTTTAATACAACTCCATTCGGAGAAGATGTAATTAAATTGGATAAAAAGACTATCGATGTATTAAAGAGTTTATTTACAATGATATTCTAGGAGGTAGACTATGACACAATTAGATGAACTTATGGAAACTTCAAGATTCATTCATACTGAAATGGACTTGAACCACAAACTAAAACACCTGACTTCTTATATAGGAAGTCGGGTGTATAGATTTGGAGATGAAATTATTACTCAGATATTCTTTCTTGAAGCTCTTTCGATGAGAGACGATGAAGAAGATTTCGTGTTACAATTTGTCGAAAACAAAATACCCTATAAAAAGAAACATGACTCGGGTATGGTTTTGGTATATAATATAGATACAAAGAAAGCTGAAAGAATATTACGAATTAGAAGACCAGAAAAATATTAGGAGGAAATAAAATGACAAAATTATATCAATCAAAAAGAAAACCTGAAACAATGGTAGAAGCGATTTGGAAACGTCCATTTGAGAATATTCCATTTTTCTACATTTCACCAAAATCAAAAGATGATATTATGAAATTAGAACCTGATAATCGTAATACATTCCTATTTACTAATATACATGAAGCAATATTCGATTACATTAATCGCTTTGGGAATGATCATAAATTTGGTACATATTATGTGTACATGTTATCACCTGGTGCTCATATTACACATTATATTATGAAGAATACAAATCCTAATGAAGAGTTAAGCTTCTCTTGCCAGATGTTACAACCTGTATTATTAAATTATGTGAAACCTATTCATGTCGATGCGATAATAGAACATGGGAAAGAGTTAGTTGATTTAACATTTTCATTCGGATTAAGTCATGAAAGATATGAGTATTCAGAAGTACAACAAAATGTATCTAGATGGAGAATGGAATTTATGACAGCTAATATAGATAATATAAAAAGACACATAAATACAAAGTATGATAAGACACTTAATAATATTACTAAGCAATCATGTGCACTAGCAGAGGTTAAATTTAGAAAAACAATGAAACGATTAGTAAAGGGGAATAAATAATATGACTAACTTAGTAAAATCAAATATGTTTGTATACATTACAGATAAACTAGAGCCTAGTATAACGCTAGACTCTTCTTCGTTTTTACATAACTATATTAATCCAGCTCATGCTATGTGCTATAATGGTCCACAGGATACATTATACGTATACACGTTAGTAACAGAGCATGACTTTGACTACAATTGTTTGATAGATATAGGCGACCCAGGTTATATGAAACTGATTACAAATGAACCTGTAACAGTCGAGCCTAGATATCAGATGGATAGAGGTGTAGGTGGTATATATGCTATCAAACCATTTAAAGAAAAAGTGACTAACCGAGGTCTATATTATGATAAATTAACTACTCATATTAATCTTGTATTTGGTAAATTCCGAGGTTACTGTGGGTTAGTAATAACAGATTACTGTGGAGTAACAGGTGCTAAGATTACATTTACATTAGGTAACAATGATATCCAATTAGATGACGACCAGATGGCATCGAACCGACTTATAAAAGAATTACGTAAATATTCTCACAAACGTACAGACCTAAGAATTTATGTTAAAGATGAATTACTGTGCGTTGATGTAAGTGATATAAAAATAGCTCATCAAATAGAGCGTATGGAAAATATAAATTAAAAAATAAGTATACATTATATTGATGAGCAAATGAATATATTATGCTCAATTTAAATCATTGCGCAATGATTTAGACAAAACAAAATTAGACAAATAAGAGGAGGAGTTTCTATTATGGAACTTAACAAAATTCAATTCAAGGCTAACTATCAAGTAATGACTTTATCTACAAAGGATGTAGAGGTCGCACTAAACAAATCTTTAGATGGACTTAACCGTTACATGGGTAGCCGCATTATCGTAGCAAACAATCGTTTGATCACACAAATTGCATTCGATGCAAGAACAACGGTTGTAGTGCGTAACAATATCGCACGTCGAATTGGTGCAGAAAACGCAATCCAATTAGCACCTGAATTAAAAGAAGAATGGATTGGCAAATTAATTCAAGACCCAAGAGTACAAGAAACACCGATTCATGAAATGAAGAATCGTATTGTAATTACTCTTGATTCATTATTAGTAATGCAAGCTCTAATCCAAGGTGATGATGATAATAAGATTTATCAAATTGGTAACCTTGCTGAGTTAGGAGATAACGTAGGTGCAATTACATTATTCCAATTTGAGAAGGAAGTTGTAAACCGCGTTAAGAACTTAAAGCCACAAGGCACAAAAGATATGGACGATTACAATTATGACTACAAAGAAAATAATCAAGGTGGTCATAATAACAATAATCAAAACCGTAATCAAGGCGGTAACAACAATAACCGCAATCATCACCAAGGTGGAGGAAATCGTAACCATCAAGGTAACCGTAACCAACATCAAGGCGGCGGTAAGAAGTTTGAGAATGGTGGACGTCCACAACATAACCAAGGTGGCATGAGACAATACTAATAAAACAGGAGAGTAATGGAGAAATCCATTACTCTCTTTTATATTTATTTAAACTTATATTTTTTTGGAAAGGGGTCATTCATATGGCTTGGAAATCTAAGAAAGAATATGTACCAAATTTTGAAGTCGTGGAGAATTGCGGAATCATTGAAGAGAAAGAAGATTCTAATTGGGGTGTAGCTTTAGCTCGTGTTTCATGGGCAGGTAAACCACCAGCATATGATATCCGTGACTTTAATCTTTCTACTATTGATTTAGAGAAAGAGAAAGTTCGAATGGGTAAGGGTGTTACTCTATGGGATGATGAATCTATGGATCGTTTAGCACATCTGTTAATCGAGATGGGATTCGGTGACCCAGATACAATCGAAGATTTAATAGAGGAACGTAGTTCTTTTTACACTCTAAATGATAAACCAAAGAAGAATAAGAAACGTAAAGTAAAAGCAATTAGACTATAAGCAAAAGGGGAAATAATAATGATATTCGAACCAATTTTAAATGAGCATAAAATCCGATATGACCTATTACATCAATTTGTAGCAAGTCATTTCAAAGAAGGAAGAAAGTTAAATATCTATATTAACTTAGATTCTATCTTTAAGAGATTTTATAAACCAGCAACGGTAGAATGTATTCATGATATGAATGAACGAGAAAAGATGGAAATGACATCAGCGGTAATTAACTTAGTATCTCATTATAGACACTTCTTCTGGAGCTACTATCAAGTACCAACTCGTTTCTATTTCTACTTTGCAAATCAGGCACCATATATTAATCAACAGTTCCATCCAGGTTATATGGAAGATACCATGGATGCAAAGAGAACCAATCATCCTGATTACGGTGGAGTTAATCGTACGATATTATTAAATATGAAATATATCAGTATGATATCTATCTATATCAAAGATTGTTATTGTATTCCGAATAATGGAATTGAGCCAGCATTAGTACCTTATCACATCATGAGAAAGGACAAAGACAATACAGATATTTGTCATCTAGTTCTCACGAAGGATGAGTTTGATTATCAGTTATTAAATGCGGCTAAGAATACACTTGTATTACGAATGAAGTATCTGGATAGCTATATGATAAATAAAGATGAGATTTATCATGAGCGTTTAAGTAAGATTAAATATCGTCCAGAAACACAATTCAATCCGAAACTCTATTCTTTACTATTAGCTTTTAGTGGCGTAAAGTCTCGTAGTATAAAAGCAATTAAAGGATATGGGTTTGTCAATACAATGAAGAAATTGGACAAAGCATTCCGTGCCGGTATATTACCAAATAAATATATGACAGATATGATGACAGTATGTGATGCTATCGATTTTCTTGAAATGTATGGAGAGGTAAAGGATCGGTTTACAGCTATTGATTTAAAGACATCTTACAAGATGTTAAGCCCTGGAGCTTTAGAAGGAATCGAGCTTTGTTTGTTAGACCGTTATGATAACAGCTCTATAATGGAGTTAAACGATACGTACTTTAGAAATAATCCAATCGAATTAATTCGATTAGAAGAAGGAGTCGGTCTTTAATGGCAGTTACATCATTATGTAAATACACGATCGACGACATAGGTATTATATTTGAGGATGGTTCTACAGCAACCATCCTTTCTAATAATATCTCGTCGATATTTATTGAAAAAGATTACAATGAAAATTTTTTGCCTATTTTGGCTATCAATACAACAATCAGTCCAAAGATACAGGCAAAGATTCGACAGAATCATTCTACTGTCAAATGTAAAGTGAAGGTGAATCGTTTCCTTGTCCGTAATAATCAAGACATGGGAAATAAGAAGTTCTTAAAGCCTTATATTGATGATGTCTTTAATATTAATATAGATGACGTATCACCGATACGTGAGAATCTAGATGATAAGACACCGGGCTATGAGCAATCACCTCAGAAAGATGCTACGAATCTTACACTATATTTATTCAAGCAAGCTCATATTGATAAGAATAAACAAAAACTAAACTATATCGTAAATAATGCGACTATAGCAGAGACCTTTACGTATGCATGTAGTGAGGTTGATGTAAAGAAACTTTTAATCAGTGATCCGGATAATAATAACATTTATCCACAGATTATTATCCCATCATTTACCCTACAAGGTGTAGCGGATTACTTACAAAAGGTGTATGGTATTTATAGTAAAGGATACATGATGTTCCATGACTTTGATACCCTATACTTTATTAATAGATATCTAAGATGTACAGCTTGGCGAGCAGGTGAAATAAAACGGGTATACATTCATGTAAATGAAAAAGATACTCCTGAATATACTGACTTAGGTGGCTGGAGTGATGATAGTGCAAATACATACCACTTCAATACCAATGCCAAACCTACGATTACAAGTAAAGCAAAAGAGATTCAGGATACGTTATTCGATACCTTACATGTCGTGAATACATGGACGGGTAAAGTGGATATGCATAAGTTAAATCTACCGATTAAGAATACGAATTCCGTTCATACCTTAAATGATAGATATGATAACCCAATGGCTATCGAAGCCTTTAAGTATAGCTTAGAGGAAACAAATACAATTGTGGATATCACTCTAGTCGAGCCTGACTTAGAGATATTGACACCGAATAAAGAATTCTATTTAGATATGAAGTTTAAGAATACCGCATACAAAGTATATAATAAGATTTATAAACTTCATAAGTTTACAGCAGCATTCCAAAGAACGAGTGGTTCTGAATACTTATCTTGTAATGCAGCGTGTCAATTAAAAAGCGACTAATACCGTAATTGGTATTAGTCATATTTTTTTATTAAAAAGTGTAGATGGTATAGATGAAGTTCATCTTTGCTTGGGTAATCAGATTCATTTCCGTAATGTATTTTACATACTCCATTCCATAAATCTCAGTACCTTCATTCACATCATTATACTCTACAACAGATTCTCGTAAGTGTAGATATTCTAGTACTTCCGTACTTTTAATTTCCACTTCATATTTATCAGCTTGCTTCTTAATTCTACGAGCCAATTCACCTTTCTTGTCATCAGGACAATGCTTGAAGAATTGAATCGCTTTGATAACGTGCTGACGATCTGTTAATGGATACTTTCTTTCTTCTGGTAATCCAAACTCTTCATCCTTCAACTCTTTACGTTCTTTCGTTGTTAATGCAGCTTCTTGTAATCGACATAAATGAGCTGGCATATTAAATACAACGTAAGGGTAGTTATCCGCAATAGAGTTATATAACGATTGTAGTTTTACCTGTAAAGCTAGGATAGCAGATTTATCGTTATCCTTTAATCCATACGTATTCAATACGGTATCCGTATAGTAATCGAGATGGATAGGCATAGATGAATCAATCATTAAGTCCTCTTGAGCAGATGGGCTGATATACGTTAAGGTACGTACATATTGATTCAATTCATTTACTTGCTGGTGATAATCTAGAATCATGACACTTAATAAGTTATTGTATTCGTCCTGAATCAGGTCACTATACATTGTGTCATGAACCATAGAGGATACACCTTTCTCAAACTTATTAACTACATCTTCCAATACTTTTAATTCCTCTGGAATTGTCGTTACAATCTTGCTAATAATAAAAGCAAGATTACCTTCTTCTTTCATGTATTGAGAGTTAATATCTATAATGGTATTATTCGCAATTCTATCTACAGCTTTATATAACTGAGAATGATTCGCACTATAATCTGCCATAATAGATGATAACGGTTTCTCAGAAGAACCCGGTGTTACATAGGTTTGACTCAACGTACTTAGCTTACCAGTAGGAACACTAGCAGCATTATGAATGATACGTTGGAATGGTCCTTCATTACGAGAGCCTGCATCAATCACCGCTAAGATAACGTCTTTATATAAACGATTTAACTCTTTTATATTTGCTCTGACATTATCGATGAAGGATTGACGATTTTTAAGGACTTGCTCACTGAGTGTATACATATCATCGAAGTTATATCCTTTATCGTGATAGATATAGTACTCTTGTAGGAGACGGTTCATCTCTAGAATCGTTCTTCTATAGTTAGAGACGGTAACCATAGGGTTGGTACATTCTGAGAGTGAATCACGCTCTGATTTAAGTTGAAATGCATTCTCAATACAGACACGCAATGCATCATACATAACCTTTGTCTTATAGTTATAAGCGTCTATTGTATGAGATAATAAACCATTCATCACACGGAACTTAAAGTCTGTGTATGAATACATCTTCTGTACTTTATCATCCGTTGTTTCTCCAGCAGGGAACAATTGACGAATGTCTTCTATAGAATAATATAGACATTGTGTAAAGAAGTGTTTTAATTTCTGAATCAAGGAAATAATGTTATCAAATGATATCTTATCAATTTGATAGCTATCAACCAATGTCATTAAATCTGTGACAGAGTTTTTAGTTAGCTTCATTGTCTCCGTTGTGTACTTGATAGATGTTTCCATTTTCTTATAGAAAGCATCTACTTCTAATGCACCAGCTCCAATAGACTTACCTCGAATCTGGTTTAGCGTAGCTTGTAAATTATAAGGAGTTTTAAATGCTTTCTCCTTTACATTGAACTTTAGATTCTTGTCAACGAATGTGTCGATGAATGTAAAGTTCGGAATGTTTGCATATGTTTTTGCATCGAACTTTGCAACCGTGATATCATAAGAATCGTTTGTCTTATTGAAATACTCTACCACTTTTACAAACTCACTATTGAATCGATTCTTCATATTCTGTAGTGTGATATAATTCTGACGATAAATGGTACGAACGAATACTTCCCGTTTATCTAAGAATACATTGATATCTTTAATGTATGAGCGATATGCTTCTATGTCAGATGTATAGTCATCACTTACCATTTTACCAATCTCATGAAATACCCGTACAACGGATTCACTAATCGCGTGAAGTTCATCATATAGATCAAGTTCCGTTACTGTATTATCATAGCGTGGTTCTGCTACGGATTTAGATAATATCATACATATCTCTCCTTTAATTAAAATAAAGAATAAGATATACTCCGAAGAGTATATCTTATCGTTTTAATTACATTTGGCTAAGGATTTGGTCAAATAAGCTGCCTTCACCTTCAACGCCAGCTGATTCGTTTAATTTTTTCTTTCCACCTTTACGGTTATGGATAAGAAGTTTTTGAGCAATATCACGAGATTGAGCAATATTACCTTTAGCAGCATCTACTTGGTAACCAGCAGTAGTAGAAAGTAATCCTAATGCTTGTTGGTTTAATCCAGCGTAGAAGCGTAGTAATTCAGCAGCTACTGAGAATGCATCACGAGAACCGCCTTTTTCTTGGTCAGCTGTGATTTTGCCTGCGCCACCACTAACAGCTTTTTCAGCTTTGCCAACCCAATCAACAGCCTGTTTGAAGGCTTTGTCAGCAGCAGTAGCTGATTTTTTGATTGCAGCAAGAGATTTATCTTTGCCTTCGATTGTAGCAACGATATCAGAAACAGATACAGAAATCTTTTTCTTTTCTTCTCCGCCACGTAATTTGTTAAGAACTTGCGTTTTGTATTCGCCTTGTTCTCCATCTCCACCAACAACAGCTTTACGTACTTCGTCGAATACTTCTTTAGTAAGTTCTCCACGTTTTTCAAGTACTTCTGTTTTAGCAGCTTTTGCACCTTCAGTGCCCATGTTGTGTAAGCTAGAAACTACAGATTCAGGAGAATCTAATTTCACTTTAGCTTTACTAGATACATGAGAATTGAATGAAGCATGGAATGTGTTAGAAATTGTATCAAGGTTGATCGCATCTAATTTGTAATCGAATCCTTCGTATTCGAAATCTAATGTAGATGCTTTTTGTAATTCAGCTTTATATTTAGTTAAGAATTTGTCGTCCTTCATCACTTTAGATAAGTGTAATTGAACGTTGCTGAAGAATTCTTTAACTTTAGCCCACATTTTCTTGATAGCAGCCATAATTTTACCGAATACACCAGTCATAGCAGCTTCTTGTAGGTTTTGCATTTCTTCTACGTTAGACTCAGCTAATAGAGCGATTGATTTGTAATCAACAGCGTTCATAGCTTTGCTAATGTTATGCATTTCAGTCATAGATTCTGAAACGATTTGCATCGCGCCAGCACCTGATGGTGCATAACCATGTTCTGTAGCTACTACATCATGATTCTCAAGCGTAGCAGACTCATTTAAAAGAGTTGATAAGATCATTATAAATCTCTCCTTTTTTTCATATATTAGAACTAAAGTTCTTTTGATTATAAATATGTTTGATTGTTAAGAAGCACAAATAGATAAGAACGGTAAATTACTACCGTTCTTACCCCTATTTATTAGCCTTTATAACGAATTGCAGATGCAATTACTTTTTTGTATTCTGTGAATTGAGCTTTTTCAAGATCAATGCAGACACCAGTAACAATGTTATACACGTTTAATGAACGTTGTGTAACACTAACTGCTTCACGAGCAGCAGCAACTGATAAACTAGCGATTTCTTTTTTCGCAGTATCAGAGATTTTGTTAGCATCTGTTTGTGCTTTAGAGATAGCTTTATTAGTTTCAGCAATTGCTTTGCTATAAAGTTTATCTGTATCAGTTTGAGCTTTCTTGATTGTTTTAGATTGTTTGAATTCTTTAATGAATGCAATCATATCTGTAACAGAAGCGAATTGGAAGCCTTTGATTGTTTTCTCTTCTCCGGCAACTTCTTCTTTTACATGCTTCGCAAACTCTTGTTGAGACATTTCGTCGTTACTGTTAGCAGCTTCACCTAGAAGTTTAGCAACAGATACTTCTTTCATTTCTTCGATAGTCTTTTTGATTGCATCAGCATTGTCACCGATTTTAACATCAGTTACACTAGCTTCGATAGCTTTTTGCATTACGTTTGTAGCATGAGTATGGAATTTTTCAGCCGCACCAGTTTTCCAGTTATGACCTTTATATTCGAAGTTAGAGTAGTCTTTACCTTTTAACTCCTTCTCATACTTGTTAATGATAGAAGCGATATCACGAGTAGATGCTTCTACGTTTTTCAATAGGTTAGCAAACCAACCTTTGATTTTAGCCCACATACGTTTAATCATTTCGATTGCTTTCGTGAAGTAACCAGAAACAACTGATTCGTTTAATTTTTCATATGCAGCTTCGTTACCGTTTAAGTTGATAGCCAATGCAGCTTGTTCAGCTAACATAATGTTTTCTTCAACCTCGTGCTCCATTTCTTGGTGCTCCAATAAGATAGCTTGGATACCAGTCATATTTGGCGTGTAATGAGGTTTAACAATAGCGTCAACTGTTTCTTGAGTATTTTCACTTAATAAAGTTGAATTCTCAGATAATAGTGTAGATAAAATCATTTTATCATCTCTCCTTTTTCGTTGATTATAATGATGTTTTAATGTCAAATTACATATACGACAAAAAAAGAAGTAAGGACGGCTAAATACCGTCCTTACCCTTTATTATTTGGATTATTTACCGCTGTGGCGGATAGCTCCAGCGATAGCACCTTTAAATTCTGCAAACTTTTCTTTCTCTAGGTCGATACAGATACCAACTAGAGTAGTGTAAGCTGTTAACACGTTTTTCGCGTCATCAAGGTTATGTTTAGCATGAGCTAATTTACCAGCAGATGCATCGCGAGCACCAGTTTTGTCACCGCTAAGGCTATTAGCGTGAGCTTGGATGTCTTTGCGAACTTGTTCTGCTTCCTTGATTGTAGTTGCAAACATTTTGTCTACATCTTTACGTGCAGCAGTAATCGTTTTGTTGTTTTTAAAGTTCTTTAAGAAATCAATCATTGTAGATAAAGCAATAGCGCTGAAGTTTTTAATAGCTTCTGCTTTGCCTTCACCTTTAACTTTTTCTCCTAAAGTAGTTTTTGCTTCAGAAGCAGATAACCCGTCACCATCATGACTAGGGTTAGTTGAACCGTCAACTAGAGCTTTAATCCATACAGATGTAGGAACTAATTGCTCTTTATGAGCAGTTTCGTTTTTCGTACGACTTTCAGCCGCAGCTGCTTTACGTTTATCAGTTTCATAGTTAGCTTTTGATCCACCAGCTTTACCGTTAACCCAGTCGTTTGCTCCTTTTGTACCAGCAGCAAGACTAGCATTGATTTTCGTTGCAGTAGCAGCGATGCCTTCATGGACTTTGTCAGCACCCTGTACCCATTTGTGACCATTGTATTCGTAATTAGAGTAGTCTTTTCCGTCTAACTCTTTACGATATTTTTCGATTAATTTGTTGATATCACGTGTAGCTGTTTCGAAGTGTTTGAAGATGTTTACAAACCATCCTTTTACTTTAGCCCACATTTTCTTCAGCATGTTAACGAATTTTGTGAAGTAGTCAGAACCCATGCTTTCGCTTAATTGCTCAGCGCGCTCTGTTTCACCTTTGAAACCTAATGCGAATGCAGCTTGTTCCATTAACATTACAGTTTCGTCTAAACGGTTACCCTCTTCTTGCGTTTCAAGTAAGATAGATTGGATACCTGTAGAGTTAGCAGTAAAGTGTTCGCTAATGATAGCTTCCACATCGATTGCCTCTCCAGTAAAGTTCTCATTTAATAATGAAGAAAGAATCATGTAAATCTCTCCTTTTTCTTTTAGATTAAGATAGAATATCTTCAGTTATAGTCATGTTGACTTGTATTAAGCTAAACTGAATCCGTTGGAACCCGTATCCATAGCATTCGAAGATGTTTTTAGTTCATTGAAGTCAATTTTCTGACTTACATCTTTACGAGCTTGCTTTTCACTTGTATCGGATTTGATACGGAACTTATGAGACCAATCACGAATCTTCTTAGCGATACGTTCTTGATTACTCACTACAGTTTTCTTTTTACCTTGTGTAGATTTGTTATCATTATAGCGTAATGAGTTCGCATTCAATTCTAGGAATTGAGCTTGAGCATCTAAGTACTCAGATACAGACATACGCATATGATACATATAATAGATTAATTCACGGATAACTGGAGTAATGGCAACTAGAGTACCAACTACAACAGCAGATGTCGCAACAGACGCACCAATGAATTTTTCTGCATTTAGCATTGTATCGAAGAATTTATTAATCTCACCCTTCTGTACGTTTGCATTGAACTTGTCCAGATTTTCTAATAATAAGAAGTCTGAACTATGGCTACGTTTTTGAATCTCTAACGCCGCATTGAAATCTCCACCAGGAGTTTTCACGAAGTCTACCATTGTGTAAATTAAGATATTCACACCAGCAATGATAGACGCTGAGATTGTATTATAAAGCACTTGAATTAATGAGATATCTTGACTAAATCCAAGCATGAATTTATTCTTATAATGCTCAATATTATGAAGTGCTGTGTTGATTGTATCTAGTTGTGCTAGATGCACAATTCCAGCTTTTTGTTTTAACTCACCTAATAGATCGATAGAGTCACGTAACGTTTGGAATTGTGGAAGTTTTGTAATATCACCTTTTGTTTCAGGGATATCACCGAAATCAACGAACTTATATTTCTCTAACATTGTTTGATATAATTTCGTGATTAGTTTATCACTGATTTCGACTTGCTCAGCTTCATTTAAACGGTTTAGTTCCATACGAGTCTTGTAAGACTCTTGTAACATTTCGTAGTTAAATTGTGAAGCAATAGACATGTGGTTTCCCTCCTATTACATTTTACCTAAGATTTGCATGATATTCTTAACTTCTCTAGCTTGGTTAGAGTTTTCTCTTTCTAGAGATGTGTAAGAGTATTGTTGGAAATCGGATTCTCCATCGTACATGAAGTATGCAATTTCAGATGCTGTATCAGCAACGACGAATGAGATTAAGAAATACTCACTCATTAATTTACGTACAGTAGTCGTTGACATTAAATCAACTGAATGCTCGTTACGTATTTTATGCACTTCATCCATTGTAATAACAATTGTGGAGTTAGGTAATAATTGATTTTTTGTATTTAGTTTACGTAATAGACTAGAACGTTTGCTACGACGACGTAACACTGTCCACCATCTAGAATCGCTAAACTTACTATTTACATCCTGACGGATGTTATTAATTGCGAATACAAAGTCTTTGAAGAACTCTGTTTCACCTGTAGACCAGCGTAGGAAGTTAAAGATAGCATTCCCACGAGTTACTCCACGTACTAGGTTTTGTTCAATAGATTCAGACTTGATTGTATGGATGATTGTTTTAACTCCAACCATGTAATCCACAGCTTCTAAATCTCCTAGTTCATTACGGAAGTATGTTTTAATATGAAGCATTGTTGGAACCATTTCATTTGCTTTCTTTGCATCGTTATCAGATAGGTTATCTTTTGGTACGATGTCATAAGAAGACGTTGCAGTTGAGTTACGTCCCATTAATGCTTGCGTAGGAGTATCTTCATCAAATGTATGACCATCCTCAGATAAGATACGTTTGCCGTACGTATTGTAACGGTTGTTCAATGTTGCACTTTCAGACATAACCGAATAGTTTTGCTTACGCGTTTTATCATTCAGTGTGTCTTCACGGAACCAAGGAGTATACTCTTTTAATTGATCACGGTTCATGACAGCACATTCTTGAATGATTCTCTCACGGTTAATCTCTTTCATATTCTTCACATCAATAGGTGGTGTTAGAATATATTGATACGTACCATTTGTTTGGTTACGTAACATAAATGCTTCTTGTAGCTTTGTTCCTTCATGCAGAATCATACCACTGAAACCTTGTAGTTTGTATACAGCACGGTTTGGATTCTCAGCATAGAACTCAGCTAGTAATTCATCGATAGATGGGTCTTCGTCATCTTCGTACTCGTCAGTTGCCACAATATCAAGATTATCTTCATCTTTTGTTGCTTCCATTAACATAGCACGGAACTCTCTATCTAATTGTACAGCAGCGTTACGAGTCTCTACATCCATTTTAGGAAGTTTGAACTTTGGCTTTACTGTAACACTTTCATTGAATACGCTAGATACGCTTTGGTTCGGCATGTTTTGATGCAGACCGCGTAAGAATGCTTTTACATCTCGTGAATCTGTTACAGAATCGATAGATGTAATAACACGGATAAAGGAAACGAATTCTCGTTCTAACGCTTTACCCATCATCGTAGCTTCTTCTAAAGATAGTGATGCGGAACATAGTACAGGGAACTGTAAGATACCCTTTCTAGCTTCAGATGCTACTGAGCCTTTTGTGTTTACTTTGAATTTACCTTCAGACGCAGCAGATTTTGCATCACGGAAAATATCGTGAATGTCTCTTATGATAGTCATAAGTCACCCTCCTTTAAGAATTAATACAAAAAAATATTAATATCATGTTACAGTGTATAAAACGTATATGAATGCAGTTGCCTACATTCATATACGTCTACTATATTACGCTACATATTTATCATTGAAATATGCCTTTACTACTTCTTTCTTATACATTGAATCCTCAGATAACTCATCTTCAATACGATGCATGATATCTTCTTTCGTAGCTGTTACTGCCAGTTTACTCATTTCAACAATTGTTGACATTTCTTCTATAATAGATTTAATCATTTCTGGAATATCAACATCGTCTTTCAATTGCTTATTAACAGCCACACCACAATCTTTTAAGTATCCGATTGTACTACTAAATGATTGAGGCATAATAAGATGAGCTTTTAATACAAGTGCCATTGTCATATCTTTCGGCTTTGCCTTCGTCAGGTTATTGAAGTTATACATTAAACCTTGACAAGCTTCATCGAAATCATCTTCGTCCTCATCTGTATATATTTTAGTAAAGTCATATTTACCTAATGCGTCTTCATTTATCAATAATTCAATTACTCGAATGACATCATCTGTTTTATACATTCTCTTGAATTGGCTAATAATAACGTCTCTTCGAGTCGTTGTATCAGTATCCAATGATTGCATAACAACTGGTTTATCTTCCATTTCATTCTCCTTCATAACCTCATCGATTACACCATCTAATCCTTTCGGAGCTAGTCCCTGTAACGATTTCAGATTACTCTTTCCATCTTCTCCTTCAAGAGAAACTCTTTCAGATACATCCTTAGCATTCTTTGGCTTTTCCTCTTTTACCTTTTCTTCTTCTTTCTTTAGTTCTGGGTTGCGTGTAGCAACATCCTTTGCATTTCTAGTTCCTGTAGTTCCTGCATTTCTTCGCGTAGTCATTTAAGTATCCTCCAATGAGATTTTATTTTTTGTTATTCATAAAGATAATATATATTTGTAACATAGCCTAATACGTTTCTACGTTCCCAAAAAAATAAGAGAGCACATGTGAATCTTTATATCATACTTTCATCCTCGAAAGTATATGGACTCATCTAACCGAATGGCAACGTCTTTTGATTTGCGAACTTTCTTCTTCTTTTTCTTCTTCACTTTAAATGAATGATTATAATCATAAGAATAATTGCGTTTATTATCTACAACCTTATGAGCTGTATTCGCTGCAAGTTCAACTGCAAATTGTACGTTGTCTGGATCACATCCTTTATCGGTTAGTGTCGAATAAGCGTAACCCGCTATTAAGTTAATTCCAATATTTAATAATGACATAAGTAAACTCCCCCAGTATACATGATGTATGCTGGTGTGAATATAATCTATATTTAATCACACCAAACGCTTTCTATAATAAACTGTCTCATACCGAACCCTTGGGTTTATTACATGACGGCTATGACGAACAGGACTAGATAGTTGGCGGTGGATACAATTAGATATATTTTATACTCACATGTGTCTCACATGGATAATGTATACTTGAAAAAGGGGTTAACTATTATAGGATCATACAAAAAAAAGAAGAGGTATTACACCTCTTCTCCCCCATGTCTTTGACGAAACCCTTCCCAGAACTCAATCATATCAATATCAGTAAACGATTTATTGATATTGAATAAAGGTTGAAATGCTTCCTTTATTCGCTTATCTTCCTTTCGGACTTCTCGCTTCTTTCTTGATGCTCTCATTCTAGCTTCCATGTAACCTCTAGACATTGGACGTGTTAACATGTGTATGCTCGGATTTTGTCCGTCAGGATATTCCATAATACATACTCTTTGTACATCGTCCCCTTGTAACATATTATCACCTAGTTTTGCAAGTTTGTGTGTAGACATTGATGTCCCTCCATAGTAATAGTTTTTAGTCTATCATAGAGATAATATGTATTTTAAATAACTGCTATTACGATAAGTATTATATAGTAGGTCTGACAGAATGTATAGCCCGAACAGCTTTGTAATAACACGTATAGAGAGGAGGATATCTATGGCATGGAGTGAAGAAGCTATAAGAGATAGACATAATATAACAGCTAACTCTTATTTAAGTAATATTAATAACTTAAACCGATTTAAACTCCGCTATCCTGACTTTGAGTTAGAGAATACGCAAGGTCATGTATTCTTTACAAGACCTGACCTAAATATCTTTGAAGAAGGTCCAGGGACAATTAGTAAGCAGATTATCAATCGATATGAATTCGTAGACCGTTTAGAATTCGATATCGAACTATTTAAATTCCTGAAAAATGGACAAGGTGGTTCATTCATTAATCCTATCTCCAACTATGTAGAGAACTTTGATTTATCGGACGAGATAATTAAAACTCGTGAAGAATCAGAAACTACGAATGATTGGAAAATCATGTACGGAGGTAGACAGAATGAATCGTTAGCAGCCAATACCATTACGTTAAACTATCGTGATGATCGTAACTTGACAATCTATAAGTTACATTATATTTGGCTTGAGTATATACATTTAATTTCATTAGGTATCATAAAACCGATGCCTCACAACCGTATTAAGAAAATACTGGATTATGCCGCTTCTGTATACTTCTTCCTAACAGCGGAAGATGGAGAGACGATTATCTTCTACTCTAAGTATACTGGTGTATTCCCAATGAATAAACCTTCTAGCGCTTTATCATGGGCAAAAGGTAGTCACCGTCCACCTAACTATTCGATACAATATCAGTATTCGTTTAAGAAGGATATGGACCCATTAGCTATCAAGGACTTTAATAACATATCAGGTTATGTAAAAGGTTCTGGTTACACACCAGTCTATGACAAGTCACTAGGTTTAATGGCAAAGACTTGGGCATCGAATGCCTTTGTTGAAAAAGTAGGACGTGGATACAAATTACGATATGTATAAGAGAGGTGCTATAAATGGCAGGAACTACAAGTAAAACCATTGACCGTACGACCAAGTATAAGTTAATGGACTACTGGTTAAATACCATGTCACCACAGTACTTTGACCAACAAGCCTTATCGTTATCTAATGTAGGTATGTTTGGTTATATGAATGCTGTCATGAGTGATAACTTCGAAGCTATGACAAATGAAACATCTGTACTATATAATGAAATATTCCCTAAGAAAGCTCAGTTACCTGAATCTATCTTAGGCTATGCCGCACAGTATGGATTAGAAGAAATTAATGCAACACCGGCTGTAATGGAATTTGCGATTGCTATCCGTGAAGATATCATGTTAGAGAACTTGATACAACAGGATGGAGATGCTTTCTTTATCATCGATAAAGATAGTGAAATCTATGTCGAAGACATTCCTTATATGCTGGACTATGATGTAAAGATTAACGTTAAGTATCGTGATGGGAAACCTATCTATTCAGCCCTATATACATTAGGAGAACGAGATAAACCTGAAACGATTATCTTAAATCCACTGAGTGAGATTACCGATAAAACAAATCCATACTTACGTATTACATCGATGAAAGGTGAAGACGACCAAACTTATGTGTACGTATTCGTACGAGTAAGACAGGTTGCAAAAACATTAATCTCTAAGACTATCTTTAATGATGACTTTATTGATTACTATACATTTGACTTTGATTACAATGGAATGCTTGCTGACTTCTATGTATTATATAAAGAGCCAAATGGTACAAAGTATATTCAGCTAGAAAAACGAATCGTTGATTCAGCTCCAGCAGAGAAACCATTCTGTTGGTATCAATACCGAGATGACGATACGATTACAATATCCTTCTCGACAATGATTCGACATTTCCGTCCAGCGTTTAACTCTGAATTAGTCTTTGTTGTATTTACAACAAATGGAGAACGTGGTAACTTCACATACACTGGTAACAATATTCGTATTGTACCAAAGTCTGAAATCTATGATTACCGTCGTGTAATTATGTTACCATACAAACTAACAGAGAGTGAAGGCGGAAAAGATAACTTAACATTCCCACAGATTAAGCAACAAACATCTTTACTTGCTACAACGGGATACAATATCGCTACAGCGATTGACTTAAATAATTACTTCACTAGTATTGAGAAAGGTGCTTCTCGATTCTTATTCTTAAAGAAACGTGATGATATCCTAGACCGATTATTCTCAGCATTCGTTCTATTCCGTGATAGAAATAAAAATATCATGCCAACGAATACAATGAACCTGAAGATATCAGAAAATCAATATGATTTATATGAAGAGAGTACAAAACGTTATACCTTACGAGCTGGTAATACTTTCGTATACGATGGTGCGAATCGTCAGTTACGATTAGAGAAAGACCCAGCTAAGTTAAAGAATGAACGTTTCGTTTATAAGAATCCATTTACGATTGTAATGAATAAAGTTCCGTATTCTGTTACCTACTATTTAAATAGTATGGATAAGACATACCTAACGGACTTTAAGTATATCAATGAATCAGCGATGTACAACTTCATTACCAATAACATCCGTATTCAACGTGATGCAATTAATGGAGAGAATAAATATAAGATTACATTTAAGATGAAACCAAACTCAACGGTTGATCCAAACTTTATTGCGAAGTTTGATAACCCTGATGTGAATAAGTTCTTAGAAGCAACAGGGAATCTCGTTGTAAAAGGAATCTTTATGGATGATAAAGAAGAGATTCAATATCACATGGATTTCAAAATGGTTGATTATAGTCGTACACAGAATGAAGCATCATTTGAAGGCTACATTGAAACAGATGACTACATTTCAGCAGTTAACTATATGCGTACGATTAACTCTGTAAGTAAAGCATGGGAAACACCAAAGCAATCGAAGATTCTAATTGAAGCATCTAAGATTAACTTTGGTCTTGTGGTATATTGTAAAGAGGATGATCCGAAATACTATAAAGGGGTTGACCAAATCCCTGGTATGGAAACTTTCTCTGTTACAAATATGTATCGCGTACCACAGCAAATTGACATTATCAATAACATGTCAGACATCATGCGTTCTCATTTAGAAGTAGTACCTATCCCACCAGTGGACCCAGCAGACCCAATGAAAAATGGATTCTATTATATCATCAAAGAGGTTCCATTCGTGAGGGCGGACTACATCTCTATTAAGGAGTATACATTCGATTTCGTGAACCAAGCGCTCGATGTATCGTACCTATTGCGTCGTGAAACACGTAGGTTAACGAATAACTTCTCGATAGACTATAAGCTTTATAACACATTCGGTAAATCTTATTACTTCTACATTAAGAATAACCCTGAATTGAAATTGGATCGAGTTAATATTGATTTCTATATCTGGGTGAAACTAAATCCAAATAAAATGCAGGATGAGATTCTGAAAAATAATGTGAAGAATTATATTAAGGAATATATCGAATCTATCAATGATACGGAGAACTTCCACGTATCGAACTTACTACGTAAGTTAGAGAATGATTTCAAAGATGTGCTATACACTGAGTTCCAGCATATCAATGAATATGCTCCAGATGTACAGACTATCGAGAAACAGTTCCCATTAAACTCTGTAGATTATCCAGAGTTAGTCCGTAACTTCGTACCGGAATATCTATGTATTGATAAAACATATCATAACAGTGTACAAGTTACCGACAAAGTCATCATCAAATACATTTAACAACATACTAAAATAGTATAGGAGGGGTTATGATGATTAAATCAGAACAACCTAAGTTCAAAACGTTTAGCCGTAATTACAAAGGTAATGCCCACCAAGCAGGTATGGGATTACAGAAAGAAATGGAGTTAAACGAATCAACGCGTATTGACAACGAATTACAAGATCGTCAAAGCTCAATGAAGAACTTTGTTTCACCGGGTGCAAGACGTGAGCAAGAAGCTCGTCTAACAGAAGCATACCATAAGTCTTTATCTCAAGTCTTATTAGAGTCTGCTGTTGCGGATATCTACATTCAAGCCTTACCAATTGACGAGCATGTTAAAATCGAGAAGCGTCCACAGTTATTACAATATGTGAGTGAGAGCTTCCAACAAGAGTTTGGTGCAGATGCTACAAAGACAATGAAGAAGTTCGGTGAGAAATCTGAATTCCTACACATTCTTTGTGAAGCTGTAAAAGAAAAGGTAAGCCAAAAAGTAAAAGAGCAACGTCAAGCACAAACACTTGAGAATCGTATTGAATCTATTACAGATTGCGATAACAGTGTGAAGATTGATGTTGAATCTAAACTAGGTGTACAAGAAGTAACAAATGTTATCAAAGACAAAGTTACAAAAGTAGTAGCCGATGAAATCAAAGCACAAGAAGAACAGCAGCAACTGGTTCAAGATATTGCTGGTGCAAAATCTCTTAATGAGAGCGCTCGTTTAATTCCGAAAGCTCCTGTAGAAGAGTTCACGATGTTCAAGAGTATGATGATTCATAATCATAAGGAAAGCTTATCTGAAGCAATGCAAGCAGAGGGTGGAACTGATTATGTGAATCTGAATGAATCTGGCGCTTACAGTGTAGACATGGAAATGATTCTTGCTGAATCTATCATGCAATACACAATGATGGAAACATTCTATACATTACGTATGTCTGATTACTCTCGTACTGAATTACAAGAAAAAGCACGTAAGTTAGCTTACGGTAAAAAAATTGGATAAAAAGTCCCGATAGGTCTCTATGACCTATCGGAATTCTTTTTATAGATAGATAGCAAACATGCCATCCTCTTCGTATTTTACTTCTAATAATCGTTTCAATTCATCACGGTCATCTGTAAATGTACCGTCTGTAATTAGATGATCATTAATAAAAGTATATGTAGCCTCATTAATTAATGAGACGATTGTCTCAGGTTCTTTCTCGAACTTTTGACGACCTTTCTTTGATAAGGAAATGAATATGTAGTTCTGACCAGCTTTAAATAGCTTCATGAACTTTCCGTCTGTATAACAAGACTTACATACCATTTCTAATTGCTTTTTATCGACACTGTAGTGTCGGTGGTAAGTGCCACGAATCTTTTGTCGATTCGTGCGTTTTCTCCCCATAATGTTAAAATCTGATTGACCTAATAATCCCATATCAAGTTGTACTGCCTTCGGCATTGTAATTCCCCTCTCTAGTTTTCATGATATTCTCTTATTAGCCCATTGTCTTTCATCTCTTTAAATGTTTTACTTTTTAGAATCGCCTTTTTATTAAATTCACTATCGAATGTTTTATCATATTGTACGATAATCTCCATTCGAGGTTTTGTAGAGTAATACTTCTCTACCGTTGCTTTCACTACGATAGCATCATCAATCCAGATACTACCATTCATAATGTCTGTTGTTTTACCTAAGTTATCCCAGTCAGGTTTCTTTAATGGAAGTATCTTTTCAGCTTCTGCTAATATCTTCTCATTCTTTGTCATACCTGACGAAGGCATTGGTAAATAGTATTTACACTTTAATCTACATGCAGTATAGATAATATCTACTGAACCAAAATTCTCAATAAGATATTTCCGAAAGAATTTATTCATTGCGTCCGCATTTGGTACGTATGTATGAATATGGTTTCCCATCCGTCTATATCTAGGACGTGACGCACCTTTCGGAACGGTATATAAAACAAACTTTAGTTTGTGTCGCTTTATCTTATTAATATGGACAACGTCCATCATTAAATCGCGTAGTTTGGTTTCAGTAATATTATTCATCATAGTCATGATGCGTTCATAAAAGTCGTTTGATACGACTTCGTATTTTTCATATTCTTGTTCTATACTCACTCTTTTAACTTTTTTCTTCCCCATGATATTCTCCTTTTTATAAAATATATCAGTAGGTACACTATTACAGTGTTATCCTACTGATAGAAAGTTAACGTAAATAAGAGCGTAGCTTATTACCTACAGACTCTAACATTTTACTTGCAACGTCACCTGGAATATCAGTTACTTTGTTTTGTAACCATGCTTGATACATCGTTAACTTACGTCCGATATCCGGTTTGTTTATATTGATACCACAAGTTGTACCGATGAAGTCCAAGTATTCAGTGTTTGACATAGCTGATACATCGGTAGCTCTAGCAATACTTAGATTTTCATATAAGTCTTTTAAGCTGATAGATACATCTATCTCTGTCGGTAATCCTTCTGAACTCCATCCACCTTGTGCGGCTTTCTTAATGTTAACGCTTTCAACCATTCCCATGTTACAGTTGAACCATCCTTTACAGAATGCACGGATTAAGAATGGATGCATATAGCCAGCACGACCAACTTGTCGTGGGAAGGAGAATGCAATAATATGGAATAGTGGTACCATAATATTTGTAAAGATACTTTCCTTATCCCCATAAGGTGATACTAGACGTATCTCAATATTATACCCTTTACCATATTGTGAATCTTTCCATACTTCAGGATACGCTACGTTCGCACCATTTACGATGGTTAGACCGTAATCAACCATCTGGCTAATAACAGCGTTATTCGTGAAGTTTACAGCATTGAATACTTTACGTACAGCACCATCATAAGAAGCTTTAGAAGCATCTGTGATAGCTGTATCATTCATTGCGTCACCCATTAAAAATCGTAATTCTTTTACCATTCCTTGCGCTTTACCAGATAAACCTTCTACAAGAGATGATTGCTCTGTCGCATTACTTGAACTTTCATTAAATGATGTTTGTCCAGCATTTATATAGAATGGTACACTTGGTTCTTCACCAAGGAATGAGAATAAACCTTTTTCACTACTATATGGACTCTTTGTTCCATATGGGTCCCAACTGAAGTTCTTATAGTCGGTACCGGTATCATAGGCATTTGATCTACCTAATCCTAAGTAGATAGCGCCTAGACGACATAAACTGTTTACATAGTGAATGTAATCGGTATAAGCGGTTTCGAACTCATAATAACGTCCGTGACTTTTACCTGTAATAATATCATCTAATGTGCCAGCTTCACCTGTTCCTAACGAACCGATGAAACCTTGTTTAATTTTTTCTTTATCTTTCCCTGTACCGCCAAGCTTCGCTCGTCCTGGGGTAATAACTAACATCGATAAGTCCGTCATGATTGTATCTAAATACGTTCTACCGTAATCTGATTTAGACGGTCTTGGGTCAGCTGTTGGGATAAATTGATGAGGCATACCTAGAATGAAGTTCATGTTACCAATCTTCTCCATACTATAATCTGCACTTGTAAATAGTTTTGCTATTTCTGCTTTTTCAGCATCTGTTAATGGTGGTGGTCCAGGCGGTGTAGCAGGAGCTGGACTTGTACTATTTGCATTATTATTTGGGTCTAAGTCCTTTTTCTTTACTACCCATTCACCAGATGACCATCCACCACGGTCATGTTTATACCAACCGTTTTTATATTCAGTTGCAATAACTTTCGTACCTTTTGGTAAACGTCCAACAATCGCATAGTTTGTACCTGGACCAGTACGTACACGCAAAGGTAATGTATTGGTTGCAACTTCCATTTCATACTTCATGATTCCACCTCTTTTTTAAAAAATAGTAGAATGCGTAGAGAAATTAATCTCTACGCATCATGCTTAGTACTTTTTCCCTTTGGCAATATTTTTGGCTGATAAGTATCCTCGTTGGACGGGATTACTATTTCTATCTTGTGTAGTCAAAACATTGAATGGATTTGCATCCACAGCCATTATATTGACGGGAGTCTCTGAATTGGTTGAATCCTTATCGTTACTATCGTTTTGAGTTTGTACATTGTTTTGCACTACAATATTATGTTCCTTCTGTGCTATTTCAGACGTGTTATCACGTATCACATCAGTGTTTCCTGCGATGCGTTCAAGCACTTCTAGCACCTGAGCATAGCCCATATTAGAAGAATACTCTTTTGCAATGCGTGAATCTGTCAACGCTTTATTCATTCTGTCCGCATCTCTAGAGATGGTTCTAGATAAGAAGCTACTAATTTGAGAACCATCCATAGTGTTTGGTTTCGCAGTAGGAGCTTGAGGCGTTGGATTTGCTTGCTTATACACATTTGTAACCTTAATCTTAGGAGCTTCTAAATTCAGCGGAGCTGAAGTATCTTCTCCTTCACCACCATTACCAGCACGTTGCGTTGCCGTGTTTGGCATCGTATTGAAACGTGTAAGGTTATTCTGACGAACATAGGTTTTTAAGCGTTGAGTATAACCGTCACCAACTGTTGCATAGTGAGGTAATAATCCATCGATAGAGCGCTGCCAATCGCTTGTCATAACGCCAGAGTACCATTGAGGGTTACCTGCAATAGTTTTTGCACCATGGTTGATGATACCATCATTGATACCAGTCATACCACGGAATCCATCCATGATACTTACTCGACCGCCACCTGATCCTTCGTGTGTTTTCGTATTAATAACAGGTCCTTTATAAGTTGAACCCTCTTTAATACCGAATACGTTATTTAGGATTGTACTTTTACCCCAACCAGATTCTTCAATTGCTTGTGCGATTGTAGTAGATGCTGGGATATTATAGTTCTTTTGGTTCTCAATTGCTTGAGGTGCAACTAGATTAATGAATCCTTCTTTACCTAGTTTCAAGTCACGTATGTTTTCACCTTTGTTACCACGGTAAACCGGGTTTCCTCGTTTGGTCTGACCAATTTGAGGACCAATAGGTTGCATGTCATACGGAGTTGGTTGTCCAGGTTTAATGTCGCCTACAACGCCACCTGTTGGACCACTAGTTGCATTTGGTGCTGGACCTTGAGCTGTAACCTCTGGTTCATATTTCGACGGATCGAATTCTTTACCAGTCATTGCAGACTCAGCTAAACCAGCCGTATACTTACCGTATTGAATAAATGCATCCATAAGAGTTGGTTCTTTTTGCTGAACAGCCGCAGCTGTCATTGTTTGACCATCTGGCATTGTTACACCTGGAGCTGTTGTGATGCTTCCAGATAAACCTTTACCATTCTTAGTTGCTACCCATGCATTACGCATTGATCCGAAGATTGTGCTTGTAGGGTATTCAATACTACGTTCTCTACTTACAGGGTCATTTACAATAATCTTCGTACCATCTGGAGAAACTCCACGACCTACGATGAAGTGACCACCGCTTGTAAATGGTTTTCCACCTCGACCAGACATAACAACAGGTTTTCCATCACGAAGTGATTGAAGGATTCTGTCTTTGTTACTGCCAGCATCTTCGAAGTTTACACCATACGCGTTACCAATTGCTTTCCAGTAAGACCATGCAGTACCTGCACCTGGAACACGGTGACCGTGTTTAACAGACCAGTCAGCGGTCTCTGGAGGAGTAATCGCTTTATTGTTAAATGAACTTAATACCATTGCGGCTGAAGTCGGACCACAACCTGCAACTTTAATTGAATCTGCACCATACATTGTACTAGCCCAACGAGGGTCACCTTGTGAGTAGTACACCATACCGTTTGCAATGTCTCCAGAACCAGGGTTTGTAGAAACTCCATCCTCTGGACCATTACCAGCTTGACCTGTACGATGTCCATATAACTTATTACATTCTTCACCAATGCAGTCTCTAGAACTTAATCCATTTCCTGCACGGCTTGTATTTCCGTTACGTTGGTTTGCATCTTGCTGTTGACGATCTTGAGCGCCACCGAACACACTACCGAGTGCATCCATGCCTTGCTCAACTTTATTACTACCCCAATTCCAAGCGGATTTTGCACCGTTAACGATTCCAGATCCAAGGTCTTTTGCACCTTCAACGACACCGCCAACAAATGATGATTCACCGTTACCGTTCTTCATGTTAAACCAAGAACCTAGGGTAGAGTTTAGATTATCTAAACCTTTGCCTATACCTTTCGTTACATCACTTACGAAGCCTCCAGTGTCTTTTAACAGACCATTCCACATGTCCGAGAAACCTTTAGCTACATCGCCTGCAACTTTACCGATAGAATCTCCCCAAGAATTTAGTTTCTCAGATGCAATATCTGATAACTTCATAGGGTTCCCATCTTTATCTTTCTTACCTAATAATCCACCGAAGTAGTCATCCATTTTACCAGGAGCTTTACCAATCCAATCGACCGTGTCCGAAGTCCACTTACCGATGTCTTTTCCGATACCTTTCCACGTTTCCGCAACAAGTGTACCAATATCTCCTGCAACGCGAGCTGCTTCTTTAGAGTATTTATTCCATGTATTAGATATACCTTTAGACAATGGAATATTATTTCCTTTTTCATCTTTCATGCCAAAATAAGCACCCATTGTAGCATCGGCTGCTGTGACACCTAAACCAATATTCTTTTTAGTTTTATCTTTGAAGTCTGTAAATTGTTTACTTGCGTCATCCCAAAGAGATTTAGCAGAGTCTTCAATTTTTAATAGGAAACCTTTCGTAGTCTTAGAAGCATCTTCGGAGTCAATTAGACCTCCAGTAATCATTTCAACGAATTTACCTTCAGCTACAGAAATACGGTCACTAATGTTTAACTTAACGCCGTCTTTTAATCCAAGCTGTTTATGAACTTCGCTGTCATTGAATGCTGCGAATGGAGTACCTGTTGTTACGAATTTCTTCGCACCATTATAAGCTTTTCCTGCTCCGTCAGCAATTGAACTTCCAACTTTCTTCGCACCGTTCCATGTGTTACTAGCGACTGTAGCTACGCCAGAACCAAATGATTTAGCGCCGTCTACAACTTTACCAGTAACAGAACCAGTTACGTCTGCAATTTTCTTACCAACAGATTTAGTACCCTCCCAAGCGGCAGAACCCCATTCTTTGGCTTTATCAATACCTTTATCCATGAAGTTAGCATTAACCTTCTTATTGTATTGATTTGCAGTAAGTTGCTCTTTCTTATCTTTACCTTCGTTGTATTTATTAAGTTGATTTGTGAATTGACCTTGAGCCTGAGCTAATGTCTCTTCGTCTTTCTCATCACCTAAAGCATTGTAAATAACTTCAGCGATAGACTTAATAGGTACAGTACCGAATGTAATATTGTTATCCACCATGTTAGCTAATGTTGCAGCACGTTTCATGGAGAACGTTGGTGAGAAATCTGGCGGTAATTGGAATATCTTATTTGTATCCATAGCTCCGAATATTGCATCAGAACCTAATAAGATACCTGTAGTAATACCACCTGTCACAGCACCAGTACTTAGAGCGGCAACACGAGCTGCTGCTTTCGGTCCTACTTTTTGAGCGATAGTTGGAGCCATTTTCGTAGCTATATCCTTCATCGCTTGTGCTGGATTAGACTTAAATGCTTTACCGATAACATCTAGAGAAGACTCTACACCTTTACCGATAGCATTCTTTTTAACCTCACGTATTTTAGAGTTAACGCCATATGTTACAACGCCTTCCCCTACAGTTTGTACGAGAGATTGATTTTCAGATTCAGACCCCATTAGGTTTTCGTTAACAGTGTCGCCACCTAACATTAAGCCACCTATTAGAGCACCACCTGTAAGAGCTGCACCTAACGGTCCACCCATCTTAGGTAGTTTGAATCCTTTCTTAGGAGCTGTAGCTCCAGCAGTTCCTCCACCTGGGAATGGGATAACGTTTCCACGTCCTCCACCACCACCTGGTGTAGTAGGTGCTTTACCACCTTTACCACCAAAGAACTTACCTACTAATGGTAATCCTGCTAATACTGCACCGGCACCTCCAGCTGCTTTACCAGCCGCGCCACCAGCGCCTCCTTTTCCACCTTTACCTCCCTTGCCACCAGCTCCAGCGCCTGCGACCGTTGGTCCGCCTTTGCCTCCAAGTCCTCCCACCGGAAGTAACTTAGCAAGTTTAGCTAATAATGAACCAGTACGAATACCGTCCCATAGATGCGTGAATAACTTCATCGCAGTCTTTAAGAATGGAATTAATAATGTACCAGCAAATGATAATAGCTTACCTAAGAATCCGAATCGAGAAGCTGAATCCTTTTGCATTAAGCTATAGATTTTAGGAACAGTTTCGGCTGAAACAGTTTGAATCGAACGGAACTTCGCTTCAATTGATTCTTTCGCACGAATAGCCTGCTCACTAAGGATATTTTTAACATCTTTAACAGGAGATTTAGGAGCTGTAACCTCAGCAGGTTTCGCTTCAGGTTTGTCCTCATGTTTTGTTTCTTCTCCGCCACCTTTGAATAAAGATGTGATTTTAGAGAATACTCCACCTTTCTTCTTAGTTCCTTCTGTAGAAGCCGCATGTGCTCCGAAGAATTGTAAGAATCCAGGTCCTCCCATTCTCATGCCACCACCAGCAGGTCCTGTTGTAGATGGTCGTTGCACCCTTTCAGATACACCATCGCCAGGTCCACCGTCTTTGCCACATGTGCAAATACCGAAGTTCGGTTGGGACATGATAGTCTTAATGTCAGATAATAATGAAACCATTTTATCTTGACGTTTATTAAATTCAGTGTCTGCAATCTTAGTGATTGTGACAGAATATTTCTTCTTCGTTTCACCATTCATTCCTAACTTTCCAGCTAAGAATTTAAATGGAGAAGTAGCAATATTCCAAACACCTTTAGTTATAGTCTTAGCGAATGTCCATACCGCTTTACCAGCATCAACTAATACTCCAATAAAAGCAGGGATTGCTTTCATTGTCATTTTCGTGATACCTAACGTTATTTCACCCACACCTTTAATCATTGAACCTGTAAAGTGACCTACACCATAAGCTAACTCACCTACAGCTTTACCAACGCCTTTTGTGAGACCGTAAACGGCACCACCGACACCTTTGATAATTGTATTCAATGCATTGAATGAAGTCTTAACAACTCCAACAGCTGCTGCTGCAATTGGTTTCAATCCTTGTACAAGAACGTTACCTGCCGCTGCTACTGCTCCCAGAATACGTCCTGGAAGTTTAACTACTTCAGTTGTTACTTTTCCAATGATGTTAAGTGTACCTGTCACCAAGTTACTGATCATCTTAATTGGAACTGCTGCAACTTTCATTAAAGCATTTAATGGTGTTGTTACAAGAGATTTCAAGAATCCTGTAAACTTACCAAATAAGCCTTTACCTTTCTTATTACCTCTACCAGATTTAAATAAACCAGGCATTACAGACGGTAATCCAAATTGCTCAACGAGAATGTTAGATACCATTTCTGTATGGTAACCGACTCCATGTAATTGACCGTGAACTTCATCACGAATATCTTGTACATTTTTGTCGATTCTAGATAATGTCAGAGACATATCTGTAATTGCTGTTACTTGCATAATCTTTGTCGCACTTGTAGCTTTCTTAGACGTTTGCTGATATGAATTATGGTTATCCATATCACGAATATCATCTAAGCGATCATCGTCAGGGTCATCGCCCGAGGCAGCCTCCCCATCTGATGAAGAACCATCTTTATTATTACTTTGCGTATTTGGTTGACGATTATTATTAGAACGACGGATACGTCTGTTACGACGAGGTTTTCTCTTCTTGGTTTTATTATTATAAGATGGACCACCGTCATTGTTATTCGCACCATTACTAATAGTAGTAAGGATACTATCTAACTTGTCATTGACACCTTCTAATAAATCGTTACCTTTATCTTTTACATCACCTTTCCATTTGTCAAACTCGTTCTTAACTTTCTCAGTAGCTTCATCAGCTTTCTTACGAGTGTTGTTAATCAGGGTTTTAATCTTACTATCTCTTGGAGATGTAGTAGTTTCTTCCCCTTCATATTCAAATGGATCGTAGTCTACAGAATCATCATGTTTCTTATTACGTTTGAAACGAGATTTAACTTTATCAGTGAAGATACTGTAAATGTTATTTAAGATATCAACCGTACGGTCGAAGCCTTTCTTCGTTTCAGTCGTATTTGTATCAATTGCTTCCACTTCAGGTGGTTTGATGTTACCGAAACCATCTTTAAGTCCTTTACCGAACTTGTGATTGTGGACAGCTTGTTTTACATATGGATTAGCCATATCATAATCATACTCACGTAAGATTTCAGACATGTCTTTTGTACGCTGTTTCTTCTCTTTGTTAGAGAGTTTCTTTTCAGCGTGCTTAATCTTTTCAGCTTTGTCACGTTCTTCTTTGTCCGCTTTCCATTGGTCATAGTAAGTTGCAACATTTTGCTTGCGTTGTTCATCTAAGAATCCCATAGCAAGACCGTTTAATCCTTTAACAGGAGCTGAGATAATTGCGCCGATAGCTTTACCAATTCCTCCGAAGAGTTTACTAGAAAGCTTTTTCAGTGGGTCCATAAAGTAATCATTCATAACTTTCCCGAATGGTTTACCGAAAGATTTTTCAAAAGTCTTATCAGCAGCCGAAAGCATACCTTTAAAGAATCCTTTTACTTGATCTTTTAATTGACCTGCAATAATCTTGAATTGAGCTTTAACAGGGTCTAATGAATCCTTAATTGGGTTCAAGATATGTTTTACACCCCAATGACGAATACCTTCAAACATCTCGCTCATCTTATTTTTGAAAGGTTCTAATATTTCGAACTTCGTCCATAGTTTCAATTTACCAAATAGACCACCTTCACGTTTTTCAGTTTCAGGGTCTTTCTCACCAAATAAGAAACCTTTTACACTATCTGTTTGAGAAGCGATACCAATACCTAAACCAAGTACAGATGCACCGATTACTCCACCTGGAAGTAATAATGAACCTAAAGCACCTAAGCTAGATTGGAATGCTAATCCACCAACTGTCGCAATACCAGCGATTGGGACAGCAGCTTTTAATTTCTTCATATGCTCGTTAGTGATGATACCGCCTTTACGTTTACCATCTCCGTCATCTTCACCGAATAACCAGTTCTTGAATTTCTCAGACTGAGCAGCAAAGCCGACCCCAGCACCCATGAATGACCATAGTAACATGCTACCTGGTAATAACATACCAGCTCCAGCACCTACTAATCCATGACCTAACATAGATGGAGCATATTTTTTCATAGAGTCTACATATTGCTTTTTAATTACACCGTTATCCTTACGAGTACCATCTTCGTTTTCTTCACCAAATAACCAGCCTTTAAATTTATCTGATTTCGCAGCGAATCCAACTCCTGCACCTAAGAATGACCATGTTAACATACCGCCAGGTAAGAAGAAACTTGCTAACGCACCAGCACTAGCTGTACCAGCCATTGATGGAGCATATTTCTTCATAGCGTCAACGTATTGCTTTTTAATAACTCCGTTATCTTTACGATTACCGTCACCTAAGTCTTCGCCAAATAACCAGTCTTTTGCTTTATTAGAAGATGTTACATAGCCAGCCGCGCTACCTATTAACATGCCTCCCATGATACCGAAAGGTCCCATTAAACCTGTAATACCGCCAATGATTGCACCTGCACCCATTTTAGGCATATGGTCTTTAATATGCTCATTGTATAACTTACCAGCAGATTGTTTATCAGGGTTTTCGCTACCGAATAATCCTTTATTGAAAGATGTAAATGATTGCTTAACAGAGTTTAATGCTTCTGTTAATAATCCACCTTTACGACGAGTACGTTCAATATATTCACCGTTAGCATCGAATCCAGTCTCTGTGAACTTTTCTCCGAATAATGAGTCCATTGTCCATTTCGTACGAGCTTTAAAGAAGTCTTTCACATTACCCATGACATTGTCTTGACGTTCATCAACTTTCTTACCCGTTACACGACTGGTGTAGCCTTTACCAGTAAAGAAGTTATTTGTTTGATCAACCATATCACGGATGTTATCATAAACGCCTGTAGCGATACCACCTTGACGTTCATTCGTTGCGTCTAATCTACCAAATAAGAAGTCCATACCTTTGGTATAGGCACCTTTAAATTTAGGAGTTAGACTCTTTTCAAGCTTAGGCATAATACCTTGCTTTTTATCAAATAACTTATCATGTAAAGGATCAAGAACTTTATCAGTCATATAGTCCGAGAACTTATTTAACTGCTTTTGTAATCCTTGTAAAGAGAAGTCTAGAACTTTCGTTCTTTCTCCATCAATACCGGCAGAACCTTTACCGTATAAGCTTTCATATAATCTGTCATTTACATCATCTAGGATACCCGATGCAGCTTTACCTGGTAACGTAATAGTAGACTTACCTCCACGTTTCAGTTTTAGTAATGTATCTACTGTTTTATTTCCTAGATATTGACGCATAGTCTTTTCAAACTTCTTACGCTTCGCAGCGTTTTCATCATCTTCATCTTGCTTTCTACCTGACATACTAGAAGCCATGATACCCATAATGGATGTCATATTTAAGTTACTAATATCAGATATACCACCCATCAGTTTACCTTTTAAATTCTTTGCTTGCTCTTTTAATTGGTCTGGGGTAGATTTATATACACTGTGGTCGCCAGCACCTGAAACTGAATCTTGTCGTAAACTACGAACTTCTTCATGGTACTGTGTTAGACGTTCATCCATATAGCGATAGTCTTTTGTACCAACTTGTTTACGAGAGCGAGCATGCTGATTTACTTGGAATGGATATACTTTTATACCTTCCAGTAGGATGGTACGTACATCACGTAAATAACCGAATATAGTCTTACCATATTCGTCAGATGCCTTTAATAGCCCTCCCATGACAGGAAGCTTCTCGTCATAGAACTGGTCAGCCTTAGAACTATTGTTCATAGCACCATAGCCAGTCATCGCCATATTCTTATTATTATCTTCACTAATCATTTTCATTTTCTTACGAGCTTCATAGATGTTGGTATTAGAAGACATACGTGTTTCTCTATCAAGACCACTAAACGCAGCCACTAATAGATTGAACATGTTTTCTCCGCCTTCTAATTCTAAACCATGTCTACCTCGCATTTTATCATAGTCCGCTTTCGAAGGATTAAAGAATACTCCTTTGTCCACAAGCGTCTTGATAAACTTATCTAAATCGCCATCTACCATTCTACGAGAATCTTCATCCTCAAATACGAATGATGACATACGACGCTTCATACCACCTTTGATATCACTCATTGGGATATAAGCATTTGCTTCGTTGTCTTTGATAGCTTTATTTATACCAGACTTATTAGAGAAATGTCCCGTTTGATAGTTATAGATTAACTCAGGCGTATTCGATACAGCAGAAAGGATTTTACGTAAGTAAGTTGGAATAACTTCTACGATAGCCTGACGTGTAACGCCGTCAAAAGGAACAGGTCCTTTTACATACACACCTGGATTAGCAGCAGCCTTTTGGTCAGGCTTCACTCCTAATATCTTAGCCGCTAATTGGACAAGCATGTTGTCACTTTCGTTACCAGCATTATCTAATTTCAATAATCCTGATGTAGCATAGTTCTTTAGCGTCTTATCTAAGCTTTTTAGTGATTTCTCGAAATCTTTTGGAGTTGCTTTTTTAGCTAGTAATTTAGGTAAAAAAGATAAAGGTGAGCCAGCTAGACCCATCATTAAGTTAGAATCCTCACCAGCGAATCCTAACATACCTCCAATATTATTTTGCCATTCATCCTTGGCTTGTTTCTTAACCTGCTTAATATACTCCGCAATATTAATAGAACCTTCGGCTCCAATAATATCTTCAATCGGATTTACCTTTGTAGTCTTAGATGAATTCTGGCTATCATTATAGCCTTTGTACATATTGCGTTGCATCTCAGTAACTTCCTGATTCAATGCTTTCACTTCACGTAGAAGCTGAGCTGTATCAGTAAAGTATTGACTAGATGTATTGAAATGTGATTGCATATTATTTGTGAAATCAAATAGACCTTTCACGTGAGAAGAAATCTCACCGAGTCTTTGATTGATTTCATTATGCATTCTATACTGAGTTACAGTCGATACTCGATGTAACTCTTTTTGTGTTTGTGCAACATAGTCTGCACCGGTAACTGTAGCTGACGCAATACGAGTACCGATGTTATTAATGCTACTAATCGTAGCCTTAGTCGTAGCCAATTGGTTAACAGTAATACTCTTAGCCATTGTAGCAGTACCAGAGTCCATTTGACCTTTTCGTTCAAGGTCATCGAATTCACTAGTATCAAAAAGATTGTCGAAGCCCATCGCTTTCATTTGATATTCGGCTTCGCGTTCAGGATCATAGAGATTACCTGTTTTCAGGTCGCGCATTGCATTGTCTCGCATCTCACGGATTGCCTTCATAGTTGAAGACTGATCGATAGACGTGCGAGTTGTAGATAAGATCGATTTAAAGTTACGTACATCGGTAACAATCGACTTCGCAATGTCACTATTGTTTTCTTTATACTCTGTCATGGTTGGAGCCATTGATTTAAAATGGTCTACAAATCCATAAGTAACAGAACGTCCTACGTTCTTGATGTAGTTAGGGACGGCTTTATACCGGTCCTTTCTAGGTTTGTTATCTGCCATCTACATTCACCTTCCTTTACTATAAAGTGAATAACTATTATATAGATGTTTTAACAAAAAAAATAGAGTACACAGGTTTCCCTGTGTACTCCGTATATTATTGACCCAGCTCGCGCAGAATCTTTTTCATTGATTTAGATACCTTGCCGTCAGCGTCAATCTCTTCGCGATTCCATTTCGCACAAGTAGATTTTTGACCCAGCTTAGCATGAGGTTTAAGACGTACTTTATTTTCTTTTTTCGGATAAGACTTGATCTCTTCTTCTTGTGGTTTCAGGAAGATTTGAGCAGTAATATCTTCTTTATCATAAATTCTGTAATGGCGACCAGTTTTATTGTAGTAATAAATGAAATCATTCATGAAGTCATACATTGCATCTAGGTCTTTGCCACTGAATTCGTAAGTTGTTAGCATTGTGTCTGCTTCTTGTTTATCTACACCGTAATCGATTAATACGTTACGTAAGATTTTACGGAAGCCTTTAACCGGCTGCGTTTCAATTTTAACAGCTTCACCTTTTTCCACTTTCATTACATGTGAAATTAATTCAGGATCGTTTAGGTAATCCTTGATAAGGTTATTGAATACTGTACGTGAGAATGTACGCTTTACCAGATTTGCTCTTTCCGTTGCTACACTTTGTAAGAATTTTGATTCTTGTTTACTCATTTTAATTTCCTCCTCAAGATTAATTTCTCAGGTATATTATTGTTATTAATTAATAGTTTACGATATATTATTTTATAATCATGCTTATAGGGCTTATCTTAGCTGATCAATCAGACGTAAGATGAACTCTTCCGGCTCGTTTGGTTCGAATTGAGAGTTATGTTTCTCAATGAATTCACCGTTTAAGCAACGAACCTTATGCTTATTGTTTTCCCAATCTTCATCATCGATATCCCAGTAAGTTAATTGAACTTCTAGGTCTGGGAAGTAGCGAGAAACGAATAAAGCAAATCCTTCTACATGATCGTATAGTGTATCGAATCTATAGAAATAGCTACAAGCCATCCATAGAGTCATTTTAACGTCATCCATTTTAACTGGTGTACCGACATCTTTTGCAAATTGGATAATCTTTTCATCGATAAAGTTTGTACCGAATGATTGTCCACGGTAATCCAGTAAGTCCTGTGCTGAACCAGCTAATAGGTTTAACATATCATAACGAGAATATAACTCCTCGAACTGCTTATCCTTTTTCGCTTTATGTGCAGCCCATTCATCTTCAGTCATTTTAAGATATTTGTATAATCGCTCTAAGCTCATTTTAAACCAACGAGCCATTGCTGTTTCATCATCTGTAGCACGACTCTTTTCAGGGAAATCTACATATGAAATATTTTCAGATGCGAACCCTAATACGTCAGCCAATGTTACATCATTAACCATTCCAGCTAATGTCATACGTTCAATATTTGAATGGAAGTATAAGAAGTCAAGTAATTGCTGATTACGCAATCCTTGACGGCGCTTAATCGTATCCACGTTCCCCTCAAATACTTCTTCAAAACGTTGTTTTTCCATCATCAAAGGATGTACTAACGTCATCTCGTTTCTATATCTTTTAATCATGTTATCTCTCCTCTATGTGTTATATAGTCCTCATAATACTGTTTGAGGATTATATTTTATCTAAGCGTATTGCTTTTGCTTTCCGTATGTTAAGATGCTTGTAAATGTTTTCTTTAGAAATATATCCTTCACAATCATCTATAATATCTTCTAAAGTCATTTCCATATTATCTTTCATATCACGTACGATATCTTCATCAGCCCAGTCTTGGAATAAATGGAATCCTGCATACGATTGTCCATCGTACCAATCTTGCTCAATTAAGTCTCCTGCAAAATATTTTAGACGACCTGCTATCATCATACCAGGCTCATTACATTCTAAATCAAACTCTAGTTTTGGATACATCTCAGATATCTTTGCAAGAAATATATCTGCTGGCGACCATGCTGTTTCAAATTGACATAATATACTTGTATCAGTAATCTGCTCAATATGTAAGTCAGCAGGGAATGTCCACTTCTGACCCAGATTCAATAGATTGAAATAATATGCACTTAGTTGGTCATTGTAACCTCTCACTTCGGGGATTGGTAATCCTTCTCGATATCCTACAAGTGGAGGTGGTTCTACTAAATTATGAAAACTGTATTTATTTGGTTCCGCAGCCTCATACCATTTTTCTCGTAATAATCTACGGTTTGCTAATTGCTTCTTAGATAGATTCATTATTTCGTAAATATTTTTAATAAATTCTTTGAAGTAATCATTAAAAGAATCGACCCCATCTCTCTTGAAGAATGGATAGGTAATTAAATTCTCTTTCTGATCAAGAAAATCAATATCAGATATATTCATATACGCGAAGTGAATGATATCTCTAATTTTCTGTTTTCCATGTGTATTATTTAACTTATCTTCCATTGCAGCATATATTGCACACATATCTAAAATACGTAATGTAGGTAATATTACTTTATCATGCAATGGATTTGCTGGCTTTATCCACCGTTCATGAAATGCTTGTATCTGATCTTTCGGTCCATTAATATAAATAGAGTTAAAGCAATAGTTAGGCATTACTCCTTACCTCCATTGATTACTTTCAATATAGCTTTGTCTGGATGTTCTGGCATCTCAAACGTGCCACCAAACTCATCTGAAGTAATAACGAACTCTTTATTTTGATCTTCAAATACTTGACCTACCATTAATGCGAATTGTAAACCACCAATAGTAAATCCATATTGCTCTACGAAATCTTCCGGGAATTCATCCTTTTCCTCAAAGGCAAATGAAGCCTTGACCATTTCTAAGAATCTATCGATTACCTTATTATACTCTTCAGAGTTAATAGATACACCGTTTAACATTGCGAAGTCTTCCATGATTTTATTCTCAGTATCTCTATCTTCAGCTAATCGAATATCTGTAAATGCCTTCTCGATTAATACCTTTAAAGTAATTGCATACTTATCATTTAATTTTACATTTGTTAACATAGCTGATTCCTCCTGATATATGTGTTAGTATTATACTGCGAATGATGCTCCTGTTTTCTTTAGTTCTATCATTTGGTCATATGTATCTTCCATTACTTTAAGGAAGTGATATGTACCTTCATCTGGACCTATTACAATTGGGAAGAACTCATGTTTCTCTCTTCCTTCATAGAAGTAATCCATATGAGTCAATACTTCCCCAACTCGGAATACAAAGTCAGGATGATTGGTATCGATACCTTTCATAGAAGGTAGACAAGGGAGAAACTTCTCCCTTGCCTCCAATCGCTCTTTGTCTTCTGTAGCTTCAAAGATTCGATATAAGAATCCTGAAACCATTGTCTTTAAATTTGAATAACGTTCATCTTTGATTTCCATTACTTATTCTCCTCCCATTTTGCTTCTAAGGATTTGACAGTATTAACGATAACGCTATTTAATTGATCGCTAATACCAAAGCGTTCTTTATTTACTTCAATACTCTTATAGATGTCACCATTATCATGACGTTTACAAGCAGCATACCAGTCACAAACCATTTCAACTAAATCGATTAGACACATACCTTCAATTCCATTTTCATAGAATTCTGGATGATGACTATTTACTTCATAGTGATGATTGATACCCGGCTTAATACGGTTTAATGATGCTTTATATTCAGGTGACCCATAAGTCAGACCTTTTAAGCAATCTGTAGCTTCTGTAAAGTATGGGTATTCTTCATCGCTGAATTTACTATAGTCGTGCTCGATAGCACGTTTTGTTAAGTCGGTAATCATATATGTCATACCTTTACCAACTTCAGCTTTATGTTTTAATGTATCCCTTACATGCGAGTTTGCTACAACTGTTGTATCGATAGTGTCGTTCATTTTTGTTCCTTCTTTCCCATCTAATATATTTTGAATTGCTGTTCCAATCATTTCGATTCCTCCATTTTCCTTGTAATATGATAAGCTTGCACCATAGTGCCGTTGCTAGTTTCCAATAAACTCGGTTCAATAGCTAGACTGGTACAACTTAAATTTAACAATTCTCGTAAATGATTTACATTCATATCTGCTCTGTTTCTTTGATGTCCATTACTATACTCTCGTATAGTTTCTCTTCCCAGATAATCTTTCACATATACTCGAACGTGTATACCAGGATGTGCCGCAGTAATCATAGGCATCGGTTCTAATATATCAGCATCCGTAATAAGCGTTATATGCGTTCGATCATCTGTAGAGATTGGAGTTATTGTAATATCTTTAATTAATTGTAGTAAACTCCCTTTTGTCTCAATAGCTGATTTACTACATAAAGCTGTAGCTTGTGAAAGGTGTTCGCCTCTCATAAGTTTAAAGAATTCTCTTGTAATCTCTACCGCTTTCTCTATTGGAACCCCATTAAATAATTTATAATTATCAATAATATAATTGATACATTTAAGTACTTCCCCATCTGCTCGATCAGGATCATTTAACATAAGTTCGACATGCTCTAACATTTTATTCGCTAATAATAATCCTGGTCGATAGTTACTCATAGCATATTGAAACCCAATCATTGAATTAGTTACAAGTGTTGAATCTATTCCTTGTAAACCTATGATTGAGATTTTGTATTGGGTAAATCCTCCGTACAATTCTGCCATTTTTAAGCACAACCTTTCTAGGAAGAGGTGTTAATTTAATATCACACTCTTCCAGATTTATTTTCTTTCCCGTATCTGTAATTGCAGTAAGTGAACCACGAAGGGTAACTGTTTTACCGTAATCGATTAAAACAATACCATCATCTGGATGCATTTGCATTATAGAACTCCACTATTAGGAATTTCTTTTAATAATAATTCCGCATAAGTTTTAGCACTATTATTTTTAAGAAATTTATCGAACTCTGCGATATTCGGTATTAAGTTACGACGACGTAATTCTTTTGAAGTTAAATCGATATCTTTAAGTAATTGCGTGCCTTCTGGAGTATTTGCAACCTCAGGGTTGATATAATAGCTACCAATATCGAATACGAATGTTAATTTAATATCACCCGATTTCTTTGTAAGCTCATTCATTGTTGCTCTAACCTCATCATCGGTCATAGATTTAAGTTTATTCTCAAAGTCGTTTGGAAATAACTCTGTCCCATTTTGAAAGTAACGACGATTAGGTTCATTATAGTTAAATCTAGGAACTGAATAAATTACAAATGTGAAGTCTGGATGTAATTTTGTTAACTCGTCCATATGTGTAATAACATCAACATCACTTACAAGTCGCAGTTGTACAGTGTTTGGTGTTTCCTGCATAATAGTCAATGATTCTAATTGATTAAGTAAATTAGATACTTGATGACCAAGATGTATTGCAGTTGTTGAATGTTTTTGTATAGTAATATTTCTTACTTTACTATCCATTTTATCAAAGATAAAACGTGTCATTTGTACTGCTTTATCTAAAGTCAATTGATAAAATAGATTATAATTGTCAACGATGAAATCATATATAATCATTGTAGACTGATCGAAAGCTTGTATACCAAATTTATTTGGGTCTAATTCTTTCAGAATTTGATGCAATAATTCAGTGCTTGTTAAGAATGATTTTAATTCATGTTGGAAATGTTCTCGTTGTTTGTATTGGAAGTCTGGTCCTTGCACTGGCACACCATCTCCATCAACCATAGATATATTATATACATTTAATCCTGCAATTGTTTTAATTTCGAATTCGTTTGTCATTTTAATTAGCTCCCTTTATTTTAAGTCTAGTTTTATATAAAGCAGTTCCAGCTTACTTAGCTGGAACTACATCTTTCAAATTGATCATTTCTGTAATTGTACCATGCTCATCAAACACAAGTTTCATATGCTCATGTCCGTTGTTGTACTCTAATTCAAAGCGACATTCTTCATGGTACAGAATAACCTTCTTAATATTTTCTACAATACTACCTACTGTAAATCTATGTAATGTAGCAGTATATTTATCTACTTCTGTAAATGTAGGAGTGAATAAACACTCACGTAGTTTAAGATATTGATTTTGCAATTCTTCTAATGTCCAAGTTTTAGATAAATCTTGAACGTACATAAGACGTTCCTCACGGAAGTCATTTAATACTGTTGTTTTATCTGCACAGTGATTGATTCGACCGAAGTTTTCAATTAAGAATTGTACATCGTGAATCATCCCTTTTCGAATTAATTCAACATCAGCTTTTGAGTCAGTTATTTTTAATCGATGAAAAGCTTCAACGCTTTTTATGTCATCCCCAATCTCTTTAAATAGTGCCATATTAATTTTAGCAGCATATTGACCGATTGAGAATTGTAAAGAATTCATAGCACGAACTACTTTCGTACCTTCGTTATAATTAAATGTAACTGTATTTTCTACTAAATGAAACATTTCAATTCCTCCTCATAATATAAAAATAATAGGTAGACGAATTCGTCTACCTACTTTAGGCGTACAGCTTTAACTTTACGCACATCTTTTTTGGCAATCTTTTTCTTTGCCTTTTTCTTCTTTGTATCTTTCTTTTTCGTGTCCTTCTTTGCTTTCTTAGCTCCATGAAGGTCTACAATGTTATCTAACACTGGGTCAATCTCTCTTACATCTTGTAAGTCAAAGATTGCATTAATAATGTCTCTATTGACATCTAAAAATTGGACGCTCATTGTAACGTCTCCTCTCTATATTAATTATTTTATTTCACCTATATAATGTATACTTAAATATATTTTCCATTTTTAGGGAATCACTACTATACGGCGTTCCCCTAACGTTATGTTGGCTTGGTTATATAATACTACAACATCACAATAGATTCTATACGCGTTATAACGCACTATAAAGGAGGATCATAGTAAATGATTAAAATACAGGACATGACGAATTTAAAACTGTATCGTAACGCTAAAATTAATTTGCGTACGGATGCACAAGACCCACTCCGTGACCAATTATTCTACTTGAACTCAGGTACAGTTGAAGACAGTATTGATATGATGAATAATTTTCGTTTCCAAAATAAGCAAACGTTTAAAGCATATCATATCGACCATATATACAGACTGAAGTTCTTTGGTCACACTACAAATACAATTTTCCATACGAAAGCCGTTTATGACAGAATACGTCAAGGAGCTTTCGGTATTAAAAAGACTTTTCTTGATAAAGAGTCTTATCGTCGCGATAACTTATTTGCAGAACTATTTAAGTACAATGAATTCTTCTATAAAGATGCCGAGTCATCTCAAGCAAGAGGAGACCGTTTAATCGGCGCGTACTTAGAAATGTTACAGCAAGTGGATGCTGAATATGCACCATTCTATAATCAACGTACAATGATTATTGATTTAGAGCAATGGGATGTAGACTTAAAGTCTCAAAGCGTATATCGTTATACAGCAGCAAGTAATCCATTTGAATTAGTAATACACATGATGGAACGATTCCCAATGGAGTTCCAGCAATTAGGATTCGATATCCTATTAGTAGATGGTATGACAGCGATTCGTATTATTCCGAATCAATGTGATAAAACATCTTACAGTATGTTACGCAGCTCATTGATCCGTGTGGATCAAGTACGTCAACAAGCAAGACGTAGTCGTCCAGCTTATGTTGAGAAAATGAAGAAGGCTGTTAGTGTAACTGAGAATGATGCAAAAGAAACATTAACATCCGAGATTACTTCTGAAATCAAATCAGGATTAGAGCAAGGTGGTATTACTCGATTCTCCTTTGCTGGAGATGAAGTAGAACGTGAGATTCCTGAAGACGTTCAGAAGAAAGTACAAGAAGCCGTAGATAAAGCTATGGAAGATAAAGAAGACCTTGATGACGAAGAGATTGAAGCTCTGAAAGCAAAAGTCAAAGAGGAAATGGATGAAGATAAAGAATTGGTGAAAATGGTAGAGTTAAGTAAAACTGACCGTATCACAAACGTTATGTCAAATAGTAATATTAAACGTAACAAGATGCTGGCAGAGAAACAAGCTTCTCTTAAAGTGAATAGCCAAGGTAAAACAATCGACCAAATCTTAGAAGAAACAAAAGAAAAGACATTAACTCCTAAGAAGTTAAAGGTTGATACCATTAATAAGAAGATGCAAGAGTTAACGCTTCCTAACTTTGAGAAAGAATATAATACGAAGTTAATGGAAAAAGACACGTTAATGATTCTAAACTTCTTTAAAGACCGTTCTATCCCTGTCTATATCTTAGACATTAAAAAGGAAGATACGTCTGACCAGTTTAATAAGAAAGTTACGTATACGGTTAAAATGGAAAGTGCTGACCGTGAACGTCATACGATAAAATTTGATTTACCAAAATTTACAAATGAGCAATTCTTATTCTTAAATGGTAATAAGAAATCGCTTGTCAAGCAGTTATTCCTAAAACCGGTATCCAAAACGGGTCCAGATGAAGTTCAGATTTGTACCAACTACAATAAGATATTCATGACTCGTATCGGGAATAAACTATCTCCAAAAGTAGAACGTATTAAGAAAGGTCTTAATGAGTATAAAGGGAAGACTATTCAAGTACGTGATGGGGATAATCGTCTAGCAAACTCTGATTATAAAACAACGATCGAGTATGATGAACTTGGTTCTAACTATATGGATCTTGCTATTGGTAATACTCATATTCACTTTAACCAAGATGAGATTCGTAAATTCTTGAAATCCAAGAAAGTAAATTTAAAAGTAAATGATGATATCTTACCAATTGGTTATGTATTAAGCGGTACGGCTGTGAAAGAAGTTATCTACTTAGATACAGTAAAAGACCGTATTATTGACCATAATAAATCAGTGGCTGATTTTATCATTGATAGTGTAGAAGCAACACGTCCTGGATTTAAAGAAGATATCAATAAATTCAGTGTCGGTAAACGTTACCTATACACAAAAGTAAAAGTTATGAATAAGAACGTTCCATTGATTCTATTCTTAGCTTACTTAGAAGGATTAACAAAGACGATGCAGAAAGCTGGTATCAACTATACATTCTCTGATACACGAGTGGTCTTAAAAGGTCAAGATAAGATTGATAAAGAAATCATTGCATTTGCAGATGGTTACTTAATCTATGACCGTTATCCAACTCGTAATTCATTACTAATGAATGCAATGAGTATCGTGAATACAAAAGACTATAACTATTCAGATTTCGATAGTAAAGATGTATACTTAGAAATCTTCCAAAACTTATTAGGCGTTCGTATGATTGCTAATGCCTTCGACAACTTCTATGACTTATTAATCGACCCGATTACAAAAGAAGTATTAGAAGACTTGCAAATGCCAACAGACTTTGTAGAGCTATTATTATATGCAAATAGTCTATTGGAAGATAACGTTTATACAAAAGAAAATGATTTAGCTCTATATCGTATTCGAAGCAATGAGTTAGTAAATGCTTATTTATATAGCTCATTAGCGAAAGCATACGAACGTTACCGTATGACAGCAGGAAATAAGACTCCTGTTAAAATGAGTATCCCTCAGGATGATGTCATTAAGAGTATGGTAATGAGTCCAATTGTAGAGGACTATAGTACATTAAATCCAATATCAGAGGCAGAGAAATTACGTACTGTCGGATATAAAGGATTGAGTGGGATGAACGTGGATAGAGCCTTCACACTATCTAAACGTGCCTATGATAAGAGTATGAAAGGTATCTTATGTATGAGTACCAATCCATCAGGTGCAGTAGGTATTACCCGTGAGTTAGCACTGGATGCAAATATCTTATCACCACGTGGTTATTTAAAAATGGCTGATAAAGATTCTGACTTAACGTCTACGAATCTATTTGGTGTATCTGAATTACTTGTACCAATGTGTGCACAGAAAGATGACTCACCTCGTACAGCCATGAACTACGTTCAGAATAAACATATCATGCCATGTAGAAAGTATGATCCATTACTTGTAGGTAACGGTTCAGAAAAAGCATTGGCACATATCATCTCCGATGACTTTGTATTCAAAGCAAAAGATGATGGTAAAGTTATGGAAGTAGATGAAGAATTAAATACCATTGTTGTAAAATATAAGAACGGTGAATTCGATGTTATCGAAACTGGTTCTAAGGTATCGAAGAACTCTGGTGGTGGATTCTTTATCTCTAATAAACTAGAGTCAAAACTAAAAAAGGGTGATTCATTTAAGAAAGATGATTTCCTAGCAATGAATACACAATTCTTTAATGAAGACCAAGATAGTGGCGCTACGTATAAATTAGGTACGATGGCGAAAGTTGCTATCATGAGTGGTTATTACACATATGAGGATAGTGTTATGATTACCGAAAAACTTTGCGATGATATGACAACGAACGTTATCGTAAAGAAAGATGTCGTATTAGGACCTAACTCTAACATTGGTTATATGGTAGAAAAAGGGCAAGCGATTGAAGTTGGACAACCTTTATTAATCTTCGATAACTCGTATGAGGATGAAGGGATGAATAAAGTATTAGCAGCAATGGATGAAGAATTGTCTGCTGAGATATCCAAACTAAGTAAGATACCTGTTAAGTCCAAATATAGTGGAGTCATTGAAGATATTAAAGTCTACATCACTGTAGATGAATCTGAATTATCTCCAAGTATTAGACAAATTATTAAAAAGATTAACGCTCCTGTTATTAAGAAAGGAAAGTTAATTGGTAAGCATACTGATGTAACGAAAACGGATATTAGTACATATCCAGTTACAAAGACAGAAACAGCTAACGGTAAGATTAAAGGTGTGGAAGTCGGAGAGGGTAAAAGTATTGCTCTCTATAAATCTCTCTAATTGCTGGGAACTCTCACTGAGACAATCAGCAGCGAAGCCTTTAAATAGGAACGTTCAACGACTATTCCGAAAGGAAGTAGGACACAAGCGTGTTCGAAACGGGAGACACTCGTTAGAGTGAAGATATAGTCTAGTCTGCATGGTGACATGTAGAAGTTCATAAGAGAACTGGTTCAGTGTAGCGAACTGAATTGAATATACGGTACTAATAGAATTTTATATTAACTATGAAGATCGCATGGGAGTCGGCGATAAGTTGACTTTCTTTACGGCTGGGTAACAGGGTCCTTTATCTGGTGACAGATATCGAAAACTCCTTTAATTGCTGGGACATCTTACCGAGACAATCAGCAGCCAAGCATTATCATGTATAATTCTATAACATTACAACACCTTTATAAGAGGTGAATGATTATGAGAAAAACTGAAATATTTAAACTAATTACATTACCTGATATAAAACCTAGATATTGGGTTAGTAACATGGGAAGAGTTTATAATAGCAAATCTAAAAAGTATCTTAAAGGTAGTCCTGATAAAGATGGGTATATTAGGGTTAATTTAACTAAATTTAATGGAAAAAAGAAAACTCTTAGAGTGCATCGATTAGTAGCTATTTATTTTATTAAAATTAAGAGACCTGATCAAGATCAAGTTAATCATAAAGATGGTGTAGTTTCTAATAACGATCGTTCTAATTTAGAATGGTGTACTAATGAAGAGAATAAAGACCATTCTATTAGAACCGGGTTACGGTGGTATCATAAAGGTGAAGATGTATCACATTCATTTTTTACTAATGATCAAGTGCATCTAATATGTAAGATGCTTGAAAAAGGCAACTCTTATAAACAAATAGCTAAAAAATTAGATTTAAAGTTTAATGAAAATTTAGTTAAACTATTATATACAATAAAAAGTGGTTCATCGTGGAATCATATATCAAAAGATTATAATATACCTAAAAAATCTATGAATCAGGTATTTACTAAAGATGACATACACAGATTCTGTCAATTGATGGAACAAGGGTATGGTAATACTGAGATTGCTAAATTAACTACGGGCGTATTAGATATTCCTAAAAATAAAATTATAGGAACTTTAAATCAGATACGTTTTAGAAGATGTCATAAAAATATTTCTAAAAATTATACATGGTAAATGAAGGTTCAACGACTATTCCGAAAGGAAGTAGGGTGCAAGCGCATTCGAAATGGGGAGCATCTCATAGAGATGAAGATATAGTCTAGTCTGCATGGTGACATGTAGAAGTTCATAAGAGAACTGGTTCAGTGTAGCGAACTGAATTGAATGTTTCGTTAAAAGGTATCGTGTGTGAGGTAACTCCTCGCGGACAAGAGCCATTCAGTGAGTATAGACCAGATGAGGAAGTATCAGCGTTCTTATCTCCAATATCTATACTTGCCCGTATGACTGGTAGTGTTATGGTCAATATGGCGCTGAATAAGTTATTAATTGAATTGAAGCATCAATGTAAAGAAATTTACGAAAGCTAATAGAGATAGAGGGATGATACCCTCTATCTCTTTATTTTAACAATTTATTATACTTACAAAGGGGGGTTATGTAAATGACAATTTACGGTAAATGGGATTTTAGAAATAAACCTGGTGGATTTGTTTTTGATGAAATATCAGGCAAACGTCCAGCATATATATGGTATGCTAAACAAACATCGAAAGGTGCCCTATTAAATGAAGGTAATGGAACGAATAGTTATATATCTCTACACCATCCAGATTGGAATGATGTTAAACCGTATGAAATTATAAAACCAAATAAACCATACTCCATTCAAATAACATATGAACCGACAATATTAAAAGATACTCCATCATGGATATTTTCCACACCTAATATAAATTCAAATGGAATGAATGGAGTATATATCGAAATACAAGGGACTAATCTCTACTATTCTGAAATAGGTTATAGAATAGGGATTAGAGAATTAGTTGAAATTCCAAATGCGGTAGAAATAAATAAACCTAATATACTAACATTGTATGATCCAGGTGTAGCAGGTGAAGAAATTATATTAAAAAATAATAATTTAAAGATAAAGCAAATACGTAAAACTAACTTAACATATGTGGGTCCAACAAATAATGCAGGAAATCAATCGGCTGATATAAGTTTAGGATTTAAAAATTTTGGCGCATTACCTTTTCATGGATATATTGCAGACTTCATGATATCAGATGAGAAACCTAAATTCGATCAGAGTTTAATTGTCTATGAAAATATAGCATACTCATTTAACTCGGAAGGTATGATAATAGAATGTGGACCAGTAGACTCTATTACATCAGAAACCTTTGATACTTATGGGTTCTCAATACAGGATATGCCTATGGGTAAATGGAATAAGGATAAATTTAGTATTATTACAAAGAAAGAAGGTTGATTAAAATGGCTAAATTAATATTAAAATTCGATTTAAGAAATCAAACAAAAGTTGATTTAAATAATACTATATCAGATTTAAGCGGTAATGGTAATAACGGTATAATCACATACCTTGGAGGAAAATATGATAAATCGCTTGGATTATTTATTCCTGGCAATTCATTTATACGGGTGAATAATAAGGATTTAATTAAGCCATTAAAAGATTATTCTATTAGATGTGTATGCCGTAAAGTACAACAATCTGAATTTGGTCCTACGATAAATATAGTAACCAATAGAGCGAATAGTGGACTATTTCCTTATTTTACATTCTATCAGCCAGGAAGTACAAATTTGGCATTATGGAATTATGGTAGCGGAGGGATTGTAGGTCCTTCTGTAAATTTGAGCGGTGTAACGCATAACTATTCCGGTGAAACTGATTTCGATTTTCGTATCATAATAGATGGGACTAACTCTAAAGCTACGCTGACTGAAGCTTTACAAGATAAAACATTTACAGATACATTTTCAAACACCCTTGCAGGGGATTTAGGATTTATTAAAATATTTAATATTGGTAGTGGACAAAGTTGGTGGCTACAACAAATTGAAATTTACGAAGGTGTATATAATTTTAAAGATTTAACTCTGATCTTAGATAATAATCATAATGTATACACTATTAACGGCAATGGTAATTTAGAAGTTATTGCGAATGAATTTGATTTAGTCCCAAATACGTTTGAAACATATGGCAAGCCTGTATCGGAATATACTAATATAAAAGATAAGTTGCAAATAGATAACTATAAAATTATTACATTGCAGAAGGGTTGATTGAAATGGGTAAATTATATTTTAAATATGATTTTAGAAATACGAAATCGGTACCTACTAGAATCTATGATGAAGCTACAGGTCGAGAATTTCTAGTGCCTAGGGCTACTTCGATGGTAGCATTACCCGAAGGTCTTAGATTCAGTAATATAAATAGTACTCACATATACACAACCAGTAAACGAGTATTACCTGAAACAGCGGTACCTCATTACTATAAAATATTATTCAGTGCTCCTAAAACGAATTATAACCAATATATTATTAATACTGGATATTTATATACTCCAGTTGGTGTAAGTTTACAAATGGGCGATTCGTCACATGTAAATATCGCAATTACTCCTGATAGAAAAGTTTATTATGTTGAAAGACAATATGGTACTATGGAGCATATCAAATTACTTACTAATAACACAATAACCGATGGAATGAATGAACTAATCATAAGTGATCCAGGAAAAGCAGATCAGTCAGTTCAAATTATACTTAATGGAGAAGTGACCGAAGCTGTTCGTGAGTATGATCACATTGTTACAGAATTTAATAAATCAAATTTCCTAATAGGGTCGGCTCAACCTGCGGTAGATTCATCAGTATCATTCAATGGAGTTCTAGGATATATGGAAATTGGTGAAGGGCTATATACTCCTACTAAATACCTACTACAAAGTGAAAATAAAATATTCTTTGTAGGTAATGATGGATATATGAGTGAAGCTGGTGAAGATTCAATGTCTGACGCTCAATTGAATATATTATTTGAAACAAAAGGAGTTAAATCCATTAATGAACTATTAGAAGGAGTAAATAGATCCAATTGGACAAATCGAAGTTTTAAAATATTATTACAAGAGGGATAAATAATTATGATACCTATAACACCATAATATTAACTTAGAGGAGGAAATATTATGAGTTTATTTAAGAAATTATTCGGATTAAATCCTGAGCCACAAAAAGAACCTGTAAAAGAGATTAAGGAGGATAAACTAGATTATAAAAAAGACTTTGATGAGTTCTTTGCTTATCTAGAGAAACCTTTTACTCCTGATGACACAATGGTTCTTAGAGATTTTATTTATAAAAATAGAACCTCAATAGAAGGTATTGGAAAAATTTCAATACATATGAAACCATTAGAGAAATTTATTAATGAAGCTACATTTATGGAATTGCTACGATTAACAATTCTAAACTTCTATAATTTCCCTAATCGCAAACACTTTATTCTAGTAAAACTACAACGTAGTATTGCATTAAATGAGTGTGAAACATTAATGAATAGAGCTGCGGGTGCATACTTAGAAGCTTTAGATTTAGGTGATAACTTATTCTTTAGCAATAAAATGAGAATGACTGAAGACTATATCAAAGAACGTAATGCTCATACTAGTGAAAAATACACTACCGATGTACCGACTATACCTTCACATCAGAAAACATATGAAGAGAGTAAAAGAGGCAGGGAGCCAGAACATAAATTTATTGCAGACGTAGCAGATAAAGCTGTACGGGAAATGGATGCAAAGATAGTAAGAGAACTTCATCCAGGGACTCCTGAACACGATCAAATTATGGCTGATATTGCTGAAGGTAATCTAGTTCCAACTGCAATTAATTATCCTGATAGTGAAAACGTTAAACCCTATACTGGACCAGTAGAGTTAGATTTAGCTCGTACACATCCGGCTAAAGATTTAAAAGAATTGGAAAAAGAATTATTTAAGCAACCAGGTGCTTCATTTGTAGACCTGAAAGGTTTATCTGCAATTGAACTTCAAGAGATAATAGAAGCTAGTAAAAGAGCAATAAAATCTGTTGATGTGACAGTAGATTTACAAAATGAAGATTTATTAGGTGCACATAAAAAATTAGTAAGTGCATCAGCTACCGCTATGGTAGACTATCAAATATTTAAAGCTTTAGATGGTAAAGAGCGTAAAGCTACTAAAGACCTTGCTAAGGATATTGATAAAAAATCCGTAGAAATGTTTGCGTCTACTGAGTCTGAAGCTGAAAAAGAAAATCCTAGAAGCCCTGGGTTTATAGATTCTACAGTCTATAAAGAATCAGGTATATTTGCACCTGTAGCAGAGTATGGACCAGATGAGGAAACAAAAGAAATGAAATCGTCTGGCGCCATTCAAAACTACGTAGAAGAATCATTTGAAATTATTCCTCGTCCTACAATCAGTGCGATTGCTAGAACAATGAAAGAGGGATTAGAGAAGTATGGATACCGTAACTATATGGGAATCCCTAAAGAAGAACATATTGGACGAGCAATTCGCCATATGTATGCTTACCTAGATGGAGATACAACTGAGGAGCATTTAGCTCATGCTATCACACGTTTAGGGTTTGCAGTTGAAATGAAACACATTGAAGAACAAGAGGGTAGACATGAATTGTTCCCTCATCTAAAAGATGTGTTAAAGAAAGAAGAATCAAATTCAATTATAACAGATTATATCACTACACATAGTACAGCCCAAGTTTCTGACATGACAGTGAGAGCTAAAGCTCAATCTATGTTTGATCTAGGTAAAGGTCAAAGTTTAGAGAAACTTCGTAACGATAGTGTAGAGAAGCTTCAAGGAGATAGAGTATAGGACATATGTCCTATACTTTTCTTTATTATTATTAAAATTAATCTATTTTATAATAATAAGTTACTACACGTCTAACATAGTAATGAGATAGACCCACCAGAGAGACAGAGAGGCTAGGAGATTGTAATATTAATCTTCTACCTCTCTGGTGGGGTATCATCGGAGGCGGGTGGGAATAGATAAGTGTTACCCGAACCGAAGGGAAGGGGAACATGCACTAGAAGAAAGAAGTGCGGTCCTCCCCGAAAGGGGGAGGGCGCTTTAAAGTTAGAATAATAGACACGAGAGAGGGAGACGAAGCTCTGAGAGGTGAGAGGAGCGAGAGCCCCGGGAACCCGAAAGGGAGAGGAGGTTCCGCCGAGGAACTACAGCACTTTCTCTAAATACAGTCAAAATCTCTTAGATTTTATATAGTTTTACAATCTTTCTAACAGTGTATTAGGGTACTGGTAAAGGTCCCTATGCAAATTTATTACTTGAAAGAGAAATAGATTCTATACAAACTAAAAACTTTCATTCCAACATTTTTAGTAAACCTTTTCAGAATCTATTATCTCTAGACTATGCATCCGACTATACCTTAATTGGTATAGTCAATTTTATTTTAATATATAACTAACATATAATTACATAAGTGTCTATGTGTAAATTCTTGTGTGAAACGAATGTTATTATTAAACCCTTAATAAATTTCATAGACTATGCCGAGTATAACCTCTCCCAGGTTATACTCATTATTTTTTAATATTATGCTAACATTTTACTAATCTAAACATCATTTGCTTCATAGCAAATTACCTCATAGATTATGCCGACCATCACTTCCCCTAGGAGTGATGGTTAATTATTTTTTATTATTACTATAACATAATAATAACCTTAATAGGATAAGATTACCCACATAATCTTATAACAATTGCTTACACAAACCTGTAAGACTATGCCGACTAATACCTCCGGGTATTAGTCATTTTATTTTTATACATAAGCAACATTATTATAACCGTGATAACCTCAAATATTCATGGTCTTACTCGTGATATGAATTTTGTCATTTTATAAGTTTCTTAGCTTATGAGACTACGCTGGTCAAAACGAGGCATCAATTTTTCCAAATTGATTTGCTTTCCTTCCGTTGGGAATTACCAACTAAATTCCATATAAGGGTCCTGACTATGCACGAAGAAGCCACCGTTTGGCTTCTTCACTATTTTACGTCATTTTATATTTTAATATAAAGATAACAAAGTATTAGGTTGCGTAACAATACTGGAGCGTAACCGAGACACAAGCTGGTATCTGTTGATTCATTCGAACGACGGTACTCCTGATATAATTTATTATGTATTTAAGACTATGCAGACCATACCTTCGGGTATGGTCACTATTATTTTCTATCTTAGTAACATTATTATAAGACTTAGTTCTGTTTGTGTTTGTTGATATTTTTCAAATATCACGGAAAGAACTCCATTTATAGACTATGCTCCTTTCAAATTTTAATGTTTATTATTTTTGTAGTTTTAGGGAGACTATGAAGAGTACAACCTTAGCGGGTTGTACTCATTTTATTTTATTGTAATAACATATTATTAGTGGACTAGCGCCACAGTGATTCTATTTGGTGTATTTAAGACTATGCCCTTCGTTTATAAAAGTACTTAGATGAAAAATACCAGTAGATTATGCAGAGTATAACCTTAACGGGTTATACTCAAATTTATTTTTAATATCGCTATAACATAATAGTATGAGAGTGAGTATCTCATATATTCAAAAGTGTTTATAGACTAAGCCTATCGATTTCAATGATAAACTAAACCCTACTATTTATTTATCATTACAGAAGAACCCAGAGAGGTTCTTCCCTTTCTTTTGTCGTTTATGATAAAGTTTTACTAAGTAGGTAACATATTATTAGTTGATGTATGATGGTAACAAACGCGATACTTCATTTCCTTTTGAATCTAGACTACGTGAAGATTTTTACCTAACTGAATGATGATTACTACTACTTTTTTACACATAAAATCCATCACCAACTACTGAGTATAACCTTAACGGGTTATACTCCTTTATTTTATTTTTTAC